>Ga0316189_10001343_pt1 | contig 24562 bp, 28 predicted proteins | sample LowCovwburrow_MG_FD_204930 | JGI IMG/M metagenome (GOLD analysis project Ga0316189, IMG submission 204930) | Coastal sediment microbial communities from Maine, United States - Lowes Cove worm burrow | ecosystem: Environmental > Aquatic > Marine > Coastal > Sediment | place: USA: Maine... | reverse complement strand
TCTAGAAGCTTTTGGCAGCTTATTCCTTTCATAGAGACATTTTAGTATTTATTTGTCTCTATTTTAGCTTGTGCATTATGTTTTAGCTATGTTCTGGACAGTCTTGGTCTGTGACCTGGTTCAATTGAATGGTGAATGGTGGCTATCCCAGTTATTTCTGGCTAATCGCCGCCTGCGTTTTTTTGTTATCTCAGTGTTTGTTCATTTTTGCCCGCCTTCCGGAATGTACGGCGGACAGGGCACCTCACCATTATATAAAATTTTGGATGGCGGGGAAAAACGAACCAAAAAACCCTGAAGAGAACACGAAGCGGTCTCAAGTTTGTACTTCATTCATTGTTATACCCGACTTCGAAGTGACCCCTGTGGGGCTTGTTTCTCCTCAGACTCCTAAAAACGCCCAGGAAACCATTTTATTTAGAGGTTGAGAGTTGGAATAAGAGCATTGTCATTCCACTGCGAACAGCGTGAGACCTTGCCTTTGCCTTAGGCCTGGAATTTTCTAGTTACTGTTCACGTGCTATGAGTGTGGTTATCACTAAATTTTAATTGCTTGGGTGTTTTTTGATTTGTTTTTCCTGTTTAAATAAATAATTATATTTTAATTCTGTCAACTTAAAACCCCTTCCTTTCTACCCCCACCTTTACACCAAGGCTTGCGTTTGATAGTCTATTTGGGCTAAAAAACTAATTTTCGCTCATGCATTTAAACGAGATGGCCCGTCAGCTTCAAGTCACCACCCAAGAATTGCGGAAGGAATTGGAGAAAACGAACTTTGGAATCAGTCCTACAGCTCATGAAATTGATGATGCGCTTAGTTCTGGAGTCATTCGTTTTTTAAAGAGTCGGATTAAGCCCACTAAGGCCAAGCGTCGGGTTGCCATCATCATGAAGGATGGACAGGTGACCAATGAAGAGAGCATGAGCACTCAGGAGCAAGACGAAGAGGCTGCCGCAGCGGCACCTGTTGAAGTGGCTCCAAAAAAGAAGGTCAATCGATTGCGCCCTATGACAAAAATAGAGCGTGAGGAGGCCCAACGAAAGAAAGATGAAGAGGAGGCTAAAAAAAGAGCTGAATCTCGGCCTAGTACTCCAGAGTATAAAAAAACAGATCGGGCTCAAGTGCCTAAAAGCGGAGGTGTTTCTCGACCTGATGCCAAAAAATCTTTACACGTTAATCGAAGGATTGAACTTGGCAAGAGTTCGTCAACGGGTGTTTCCAAGGAGAATCTGCCTAAAAATTATTACAAATCCAACAAAAAAAAGAAGAGGAAAAAGGGAAGAGGGGGCCATGAAGATGCCTTGCAAATTGTTAGTCGTCATCCAGGACGCCGGGTTAAAGTGGCTCGTGTCAATTATGCCGAAGAAGACTTGGAAGGTTTGAGTCCTGAAGAAATTGAGATAATGAAAGCTGAAGATAGGGAGCGCTTTAAAGCTCAAAAGAAAACCCGTTCTGTAGGGAAGCATGTGCACAAGGAGCAGCCTCAAATTAAGGCTAAGACAGGATTGGTTGAATTGCCTTCAATTTTAAGTGTGAAGGAATTTTCTGAAAAAACAGGTTTGGCTGTGCCCGCTGTGATTTCTACTCTCCTTAAAAATGGAGTGATGGCGACCATCAATCAAAAATTAGACTTTGATACTGCCCTTCTTATTGCTGAAGAGTTGGGAGTGACCATTAAAAAAATTGCCGAAGATGCTTCGACAGAAGACTTGTTTGAGGCTGATTTGGTCAAGCTCCTTCATGATGAAAAAGAGAATTTGAGCACACGGCCTCCTATTGTGAGTGTGATGGGGCATGTGGATCATGGGAAAACTAAGTTGTTGGATTACATTCGTTCAGCCAATGTGGTGGCGGGGGAGTCTGGGGGGATCACTCAACATATTGGGGCTTACCAAGTGGAGAAAAATGGTCATCCAATCACTTTTCTTGATACTCCTGGTCATGAAGCCTTTACGTCTATGCGGGCTCGTGGGGCTAAGGCAACTGATATTGCAATCCTTGTGGTTGCAGCGGATGAGGGGGTGAAACCTCAGACGATTGAGGCGATCAATCATGCGAATGAGGCAGGTATTCCTATTATTGTGGCCATCAATAAGATGGACAAGCCGGAAGCCAATCCTGAGAAGGTGAAGGGGGAGTTGGTGGAGCATGGTTTGCAAGCTGAAGACTGGGGAGGGAAGACAATTATGGTGCCGGTTTCAGCTCACACGGGAGAGGGGATGGACAACCTACTTGAAATGATTTTGTTGGTGGCGGAGGTGGAGGATCTTAAGGCTAATGCCAATCGGCATGCGGTGGGAACGGTGATTGAATCGAATCTGGATAAAGCGCTTGGTCCTGTGGCAACCATTCTTATCAATACAGGTACCTTGCGGGTGGGAGACAGTGTGGTGGTGGGAACGATTGTGGGTAAGATTAAGGCGATGCACAATCATAAGGGTGAAAATCAAGCAACCGCTGAACCTTCAGCTGCCGTGCGTATCTCAGGGCTTTCAGCTGTGCCTCATTCGGGAGATATTTTACAATCGTTCTCTCAAGAAAAAGTGGCTAAAGAAAGTGCTGAAAAACTTAAAGACATGATGAGGTTGCGAGAGGAAAATTTGAGTGGGAGCATGGTGGAGCGGCTTGTTTCTGGGATCAGTTCTGGCGAGGTCAAGTTCCTTAAAATTGTGCTCAAGGCAGACACGAAAGGGTCTTTGGAGGCCATCATGCAAGCGCTTAACAAAATCAAAGGACATGCGGTGGCGGTCAAAGTCATTCATTTTGGAGTCGGTGGAGTGACTGGAACAGATGTGGTGATGGCTGCAGCGAGTCAGGCGTTGCTCGTTGGTTTTCATGTGAAAGTGAACAATCATGTGGAAAAAATGGCTGACAAGGAGCGTGTAGACATCAAACAGTACGAAGTCATTTATAAATTGATTGAAGACGTTAAGGCGATTCTTTCAGGAATGCTTGAGCCAGAAATCAATGTGATTGAATTGGGTAAGATACAACTCAAAGAAATCTTCCTCAATAAAAAGAAATGGGTCATTGCTGGAGGTGCTGTGATTGAAGGAAAGGCTGAGGCGGGTACGATGATACGAGTCAAGCGAGGAGAGGAGCTTCTTTTTGAGACTGATTTGGAATCACTCAAGCATGTTAAAGAAGATGTGAAAGAGCTTGAAAAAGGTTCTGAATGTGGAGTGAAGATTAAGACACCCAAGCCTGTGCAGGTGGGCGATGTGCTTGAAATCTTTAAGATTGAGAGGATTGAGCGAACGCTAGACTAGGTAATTTTAATTTTTAATTCTAAATTTTAAAATTATTTATCCAAAGGTCCATGCAAAAATCTCAATTCCTGCTTGGTCAAAGATGATTTCAATTTCGTGCTCACCATATTCCATCTCAAAATTAGCCACTTCATAAAGACGTTCTCCATTGATTTCAAGGACCCCTTCTTTAACGTCTTTGCTGTTTAGTTTTTGACCCTCCACTAAGACAGTGGCTGTGCCCGCACCTCCAATCACTAAATTTGCTTTTGCAGCGTTGAATTTCATCCTTATGTTAGCCCCCGCTTCCGTACTCATGGCTCGCTCTTCATTGACCTCCCAATTTTCATTCAAGCTCCATTCTCCATTGCTTAATTCAGCTTCGGGGTTCTCTATAAAATGAGCGCGTCTGTTTAAGCCTATGTAAGTTTCAGGGGTTTTAATTTGATTGAAGTCGACACTTTGAGCTTGTACTGAGCCTAATTCGACTTCTGTTTCTAGTAGTGTGATGATGTTTTCCTCTGTTTCGTCGTACTCTCCTTCTCCAAAGTGGGTGTAGCGAACGGCACCACGTTGATCAATTAGGTATTTAGCAGGCCAATAGCGATTTTTATAAGCTTTCCATAGGGCAAAGTCATTGTCTTGGACAATGGGGTAAGTTAGTCCAAAATCTTCGGCTGCTTTTTGGACGTTTTCAATCTTTTTTTCAAATTGAAATTCGGGAGCATGTACGCCAATGATGACTAGGCCATCGTCTGCATATTTTTCGTGCCAACTCTGTAGGTAAGGGAGGGTTCGAATGCAGTTGATGCAAGAGTAGGTCCAAAAATCAATGAGAACCACTTTGCCTTTAAGTTCCTCCATGGAGGCAATGGGTTGGCTGTTGATCCAATTCTCTAGTCCAACGAGCTCTGGGGCAATGAAAGCGTTTTCAAGACCTCCTTTTAGGGTGGGGGTAGCCCGATCATTTTTGATGGTTTCAAAGCTTTCACGTTCTCCTTCTAAGTTGTCAATTAGGTTCTGTTCAAATTGAGTGATTCCAAAATTGCTGTCTAAAATAAAGGCTTCAATTTTTTTATCAAAACCTGTGATGACGGCTAGGCCCACTAATACTAGTAGAACTCCAATACTTCGTTTGAACCACCCCTTTGAATCTGCTGCCCAGCCGAGTTTTAAGGTTAAACGTTGGCCAAAAAAAGCAATGAGTCCTAGCATTAAAGCTAAGCCAATGCCATAAATGAGTAGGTAGAGTACGCCGCTGAAAAAGCTCACCGGAAGTATCGTGGCCAAAATGAAGAAATAGGTGGGGCTACAGCTGGCAAAAACAGGTCCAAGGGCTGCTCCCATTAGAATAGCTCCTTTATTTGATTCTATTTTCTTTGCTCCTTGAAGTCCTTTTTGTGATGTGTCTAAAAAGTGTAATTTTGTACTGATGATTTCCCATGTGCCTGGAAAGATCCAAAATAAACCAAAAACCAATACAATTCCCCCTGAAATACTGGTCCATACTGCCTGAGGGATATCGATTAAAAAGGTGGAGGCTTTGAGAAGGAGGGTGAATATGACAATGCTTAGTGCTAGTGAGCTCACTAAAATCAGGGGGTACCATTTATTTCGAGTCCCAGCAGCGCTACCCACGATTACAGGAAGAAGGGGAAGAACGCAGGGGGCTAAAATAGTTAAAACTCCTGCAATGAAGGAGGTGAAAATCAAAAATAAACTCAAGTTCATGGGGGTGAAATTATTTAAAAAATTGTTCAAAGTGCTTCAGCTGGGGCGCACGTTGGGTTTCGCCAATGGTTCCGTTCATGTTGAAGAAAACGACAGTGGTTTGAGTGGTGATTCCATACGTTTTTTTAAGTTCCTTTTCGCGATCATAATTAGCCTCTAAAACGACATGATCGTTTAGGACATCCATGTTTTCTTTGAGATCTTTTTCCAATTTCCGACAACTGGGACACCAATCAGCGTGAAAAAAGAGGGCAAATTTCTCTGTGCCATTCAATTCATTGAAGCGATCTTGGCTATATGCTTCATAGAAACCATTATTTTCTTGATCCGATCTCATTATTTCATCGGCATTTTCAATGTCTTTTTGAGTGGTTTTTAAAAAATTGCATCCAACTAAAAGGCTGGCTATGAGTAGAATGAGTGGTAGTGTTTTTTTGTATGTCATGATGTTTTTGTTTTTGCAGTGTTTATTCTATCATTTTTTTTAAGTGAGTGGGAGCTTTGATGTTGTTTTGGCTACAAGGTCCCATTGCTTGTTTGCTTTTTTGTGGGGCATGTGTTAAATTTGCCCCGTTTGGAAACAAAATAAAAAATATTACAATGAGAAAATTTTACCTGGTCAGCGCTGTGATTGTTGCGATCTTAATTCTGGTCATTGCCTTTGCTCAATTGGGTGCTACATGCACCTGGTATCTTTTTAATACCACGGCGGCTCCTGTCATTGTTCTTTTGCAGGTGGCAGGTTTGGGGGCTGTGATGGGGGGGCTTTTGGTTCTTTTTTGGAAAATGCCGATCAAAAAAATGATGGAAGATGAAGGGGATGAGATGGCGGGTTGAGTTGATTTCGATCAAAAATAGTACCCATGATCAAAAAATGAGTTCTATTTTTACTATTATTTAGATTTTTGTCAACTGTAAATAACGGCTTATATAAGGTAATAAAATTTTATTAGATTCTTTTTTGTAAAATTAAGCTTGCAGATAAAAAGTAGGCTGTGTATAAATTATGTGCACAATTAATAGTGATTCGGTCATCTTTTCATCATTTATCTTGGAAAGCGGACCTGTCTCATCACAAAAAAAAGACAAACCGAAACGGAACAATAAAAATAAATGAGAAGGAAAGGTATGGAGGAGGAAGTTGTTTCTATTTCGATGTCTTTTTATTTTAATATCACGCCATGCTTAAGCAGTTATTTAGTTCTAATGCACGGGTCAAGCTCCTCAAAGCTTTCTTGCTCAATCCTGATGAAGAATTTTTCATTCGAGAGCTGACACGTAAATTGGATGAGCAGATCAATTCTATTCGTCGGGAGTTGGATAACCTGAAGAAGGTGGGTCTTTTGAGGAGTCGATTGCGTAATCGGAAGAAGTACTACATGGTCAATAAGGACTTTTTGATTTATGAAGAGTTGAGAGATATGTTTGTGAAGGCGAGCTCAGACAATGAGCAAATGGCTCGTGCAATTGCAAAAATGGGTAAGGTGGATTTTTTACTTGTCTCTGGCTTGTTTGTTGGAAAGGAGGCTTCGGTTGATTTGTTGGTGGTGGGTGAGGTTGATAAGGAAAAGTTGCAAATATATTTGGATAAAAATACAGATGGCAAGGTGGATGTTAAATTCACCATTATTTCCACTAAAGATTTTCTTTACCGCTTGGAGTGTAAGGATAAGTTTGTTCGGGATGTGCTTTCTGAGGAGTCGAGTGTGGTGTTGATCAATAAATTGAAAAAGGAATTGAAAAAATTGGCTTAATTTCTTGGTCCCAAAGGTTCTTATTTGTATTTAAGGCGTGGGTTTTTTAAATTTTCTTGTTTTTTGGTTTTAAAGATGTTATAATGTTCAGATATCAAAAAATAAACACATATCACGATGGAACTCAAAAACTTATTCAACAACCGTTCAAAGATGGCTACCATTGGAGTCTTGGCTATCTTTGTTATCATCATTGCCTTGATCCTTTTGTTTGGAGGACGTGGTTCAGATGAAAATGCGGCTCTTTCAGGTCAAATTTCTGAAACACTGAATCTAGCTTCTGATGATGCGACGGATTCGGCAGCGACAGGGACTGGAACCTTATCACTCAATGAGCCTGTGCCTTTGGCGATTGAGGAGCCTGCAATCATCATTGCAGATGCCCAGCCAGCCACTGAATCTGAAGGGGCTGTTGGTGACAATCCCTTTGATTTTATTTATGATGCTGAACCTGCAGACAATGCCATTGGTTCTGATTTAGACTTTGCCGCTAATCCAGCTGACCCTAATGGAGGTGCGTTTAATCCTGCTGAACCTCTTGATTTTGTTGCCAATGTGTCTGATTCTGATGGAGGTATTGACCCATTTGGGAGTGATCTCATACTAAAGGATGCAGAGCCATTATTGGGAGGGGGAGAGGGAGAGGGGGGAGGGTCTGCTTTTAAATTTGAAGCGATTGATGTGATTGCTGCTCCCCCAGAGAAAAAATGTAATAGTCTTGCAGATTGTAATGATCCAGTTCTCGTCAATCCTGACCCTGAACCAGAAGAAGAGCCTTTGGATGCCGAATTAAATTTTCCTGACCCTGAACCAGAAGAAGAGCCTTTGGATGCCGAATTAAATTTTCCTGACCCTGAACCAGAAGAAGAGCCTTTGGATGCCGAATTAAATCTCCCAGAAGATGAACCTTTGGATGAACCCGAAGAAGCAGTTGTTCCTGAGGAAGAAATCATTCCTGAAGAGGTGCCTGAAGAAGAGGTTGTTCCTCTTCCAGAGCCTGAGCCAGCTCCAGAAGTTCAGACTGCTGTAGTTCAAGAGGCTCAGCCTGTTTTAAGGCCAGCGGCTTCTAAACCCCCTACGCTTTCTAAATCTGGTCCTACTGATCTTTTATTTCTACTTTCCTTTGCTGCTTTAACTAGCCTGGGATATCGACGACTTCATCTGAAAAAGAATCAATAAGAAGGGGGTGAGAATTTGTTTTGTTAGATCCGCAAAAAAGTGTGAGCCTTGCTCATGCTTTTTTGTTGAATTTTTTTAAAAAATACCGTACTCTATCTGTAGGGGTCACGGGTGCTTTTTTAAATTCTCCTTCCACAACAGCATTTATGAAACTACTAGACGGCAAGGCGCTATCAGCCAAACTCATCGATTCTATTCAAGAGGAAGTGATTGCTCTAAAGCCGACCTTGGCTGTTGTTTTGGTGGGAGAGAATCCTGCTTCTTTGACTTACATAGAGCACAAGAGTCGGGCGTGTGAGCGTGCTGGGATTGAGTATCGGGAGTTTCGCTTTCCGGATTCTATTTCTCAAGAAAGTTTGCTTCAAAAAATTCAGCAACTCAATGAAAATGACGAAATCAATGGTTTGATTGTTCAATTGCCGTTGCCAGATCATATTTATGTCCCAGAGGTGATTCGAGCCGTTGATCCTCAAAAAGATGTGGATGGCTTTCATGCTTACAATTTGGGTAAGATGTTTCTCAGCCCTGAATTTGAAGACCTTCCTCCCGCAACACCCTCGGGAATCATAAGGTTATTGGATCATTACGATATCCAGATTCAAGGAAAAGAAGTGGTGGTGGTGGGGCATAGTAACATTGTCGGTAAGCCGATTGGCACCATGCTTCTCAATCGCAATGCAACGGTGACGACTTGTCACATTTTCACTCAAGACCTTGCCGCCCACACCCGTCGAGCTGACATTTTGATTGTGGCTGTGGGAAAGGAGAAGCTCATCACAGCAGATATGGTTAAGGAAGGGGTGGTGGTCGTGGATGTGGGCATCAATCGAAATAGTGAGGGGAAGCTTTGTGGCGATGTGGATTTTGAAGTGGTTTCTAAAAAAGCGAGTTACATCACTCCTGTGCCTGGTGGTGTGGGGCCGATGACGGTGGCATCTCTTATTTTGAATACAGTTCGAGCTGCTGAGCGACAACGATCTTAATTTTTAATTTTAAGTTTTTAATTTTAAGTTTTTAATTTTAAGTTTTAAAATGACTGCATTTAAAATTTAAAATTTATCATTTAAAATTCCAAAGGTATGTGTGGAGTCCTTGGCATGATAGCCAATCAACCTGTGGTTCAAGATTTGTATGATGGGCTCATTGTGCTTCAGCACCGGGGGCAGGATGCGGCGGGAATTGCGACCTATGATGGCAATCAGATCCATATGAAAAAGGGGAATGGATTGGTGCGTGATGTGTTTCGGACCAAAAACATGCTCCGTTTGAAGGGGGACATGGGAATTGGACATGTCCGCTACCCGACAGCAGGTTGTTATACCGAAGAAGAAGCTCAGCCTTTTTATGTGAATGCACCTTTTGGAATTGCTTTGGGTCACAATGGGAATTTGACCAACTACAGTGAAGTTAAAAGAGAAGTGATCGACAAAGACCTTCGTCATTTGAATACCACCTCAGATTCTGAGCTCCTCTTGAATGTTCTGGCTCATGAAATCATTGAATCCAATGGCATTAAGCATCAAAGTTTAACCTCAGAACAAATTTTTAAGGCGGTTACTCGTGTTTATGGGCGTATTGAAGGGGGGTATGCGGTGATGGCGATGATTGCTGGCCATGGTTTGTTGGCTTTTCGTGACCCAAATGGGATTCGACCTCTGATTGTGGGGTGTCGTAAGGTGGCGGGTAAAAAGGATGAGTATTTGGTTGCCTCCGAAAGTGTGGTGCTTCATAGCATGGGATTTGAAGTTTTGCGTGATGTTCAGCCTGGTGAGGCGATTTATATCGATCACAAAAAGCATGAATTGCATTCATATCAATGTGTTCCAGCCACGCCAACTCCTTGTATTTTTGAATTTGTTTACCTTGCTCGTCCGGACAGCTTTTTGGATGGCATTAGTGTTTACAAGGCTCGTTTGCGTATGGGGACTAGTTTGGGGAAGCAAATTAAAAATGATCCCAATAGGCCTGATATTGATGTCGTCATTCCGATTCCTGAAACAGGTCGTCCGATTGCAATGGCTGTGGCTGAAGCACTCAAAATTAAATACCGTGAGGGTTTTGTAAAAAACCGTTATATTGGCCGGACTTTCATCATGCCGTCTCAGCATTTACGACAAAAATCCATTCGTTATAAGCTCAATACCATTCCCCTTGAGTTTAAGAATAAGAATGTGCTCTTGGTGGATGACAGTATTGTTCGGGGGAATACCAGTCGAAAAATTGTAGAAATGGTGCGTGAAGCAGGGGCTAAAAATGTTTACTTTGCGTCTGCTGCCCCTCCTATTGTGAATCCAGATGTGTATGGCATTGACATGCCGACTCGAGCTGAGCTCATTGCGAACCGCTTAGACATTCCTGGAATTGCCAAGGCCATTGGAGCGGATGGTCTTTACTATCAAAAAATAGAAGATTTACTCGATGCCGCTCGGCAGGGGAATGCTAAAATCAAGGAATTCTGTTGGTCTTCTATGGGGGGTCCTTATCCTGCTGGAAATATCACTGAGGAGGTTTTGCAGCGTGCAGAGCAAGAGCGTTTTGCGTATCAGACGACAGGAGGAACGACGGATGGCGGTCAGATGGAGATGATTTAAATTTTTATTAGATTGTTGTTTCAATATGCCTCCGAACAATATCTGTCATTTCTCCTAAAACTCTTACAAGCCTAGGGTATTCAATAAGAGGTCTTTGCTCTAGTTTGAATAGGGCATTTTCAGGGGGGGTAATGACTGGATGCTCATAGTGCACATGCTTTCCACTTCTTTTTGGATCCCATTTATCAAAAAAAACAACTTGAGTTGAGCCATCATGTTCTTTATGAGCAATAAATCTATGGCTTACCCTAGGAAGTAGACCATATAAGCGCGATCTAGAACCATCGACTACAAATCTGGGGACACCTTTGTGGGTCATCGTTTCGTTTGGTATATCCATTCTCCACGCACCATCATCAAGATGCCTTCGCTCAGTAGGGGCAATAAGTGGCATTTGACTCCAATTATCATAATGTTTTTCAGGTAGACGATTGAAACATTCATTTAAATCTGCCTCAATTTCCCCCATTATTCTTGCTGTATCCATGTTTTTATAATTTACAACTACTTTTATATATTAACTTATAATATAAAATAAACATTTTGTCAATACTTTCTGGAGAAGTCTTCTTGGATTTAAGGTATCTTTTTAGACGTTGGATAAACTCTAAAACGAATGAACATCTTACTAATTGGAAATGGAGCGCGCGAACATATCATCGCTAAAAAATTGGCTCAGTCACCTCAATGTGACAAGCTCTTGGTGTTTGGAAAAGCTTTGAATCCTGGAATCAAGCCTTTGGCTACTGTTTACCGTGTGGGGGATTTAAATGACAATGAGGCAATCGTCAATTTTGCTGTAGAGAGCCAGGCAGATTTTGTGGTGGTGGGGCCAGAAAATCCGATTGCCAATGGTGTGGTGGATGCGTTGATGGTGGCTGGAATTCCCGCTGCATCACCCACTCAAAAAATGGGACAGTTGGAAACATCAAAGGCTTTCACGCGTGAATTACTTTTCAAGCATCGTATTGAAGGCAATCCTCGTTTTCAACAATTTAGCTCTGACGACGGACTCCGTTCTTTTGCTCAGAATTTAGGACAATTTGTAGTGAAGGCTGATGGTTTACACGGTGGAAAAGGGGTCCTGGTTCAAGGGGATCATTTTCAGACGATTGATGAGGGGGTTGAGGTGGCGTTGAAATTCATTGAGTCTGATGGGTCGGTGGTGATTGAGGAGAGATTGATAGGACAGGAGTTTAGTCTGATGAGTTTTGTCGATGGAAAAACAGTGGTGGACATGCCGGTGATTCAAGATCATAAACGGGCTTATGAAGGGGATACAGGTCCCAATACAGGCGGGATGGGAACCTATAGTTACTCCACAATTTTACCTTTTTTGAAGCCAGAAGAGTTGCAAGCCGCTCATGACATCACGGTTGAGGTGGCTGCGGCTCTTGAAAAAGAGCTGGGGGATTCATTTGTTGGCATCATGTACGGTGGTTTCATGGTCACAAAAAATGGGGTGCGTTTGATTGAGTATAACGCCCGCTTTGGCGACCCGGAAGCAATGAATGCACTCACCTTGCTTGAGACTGATTTGGTGGATGTCTTCAGAGCTCAAATCGATGGCGAGCTTGATCAACTCGACATTCAGTTCTCAAAAAAAGCAACGGTTTGTAAATATGTGGTGCCTGAGGGGTATCCGACCAATGCTGTTAAGGGGAAGTTGATTGAAATGGGGGAATTGCCTGAGGGGGTAGAGGCTTATTTTGCCTCCATTGATCAAGTGGGAGATGAGTTGGTGATGCTGGGAAGTCGGGCGGTGGCGTTTGTGGGAGTGGATGATGAGATTGAGGTGGCTGAAAAATTGGTAGAAAAGGCAATTGCCAAAGTGAATGGGCCAGTTTTTCATCGAAAGGATATTGGAACACAGGCTTTGATTCAGGGGCGGGTGGAGATGATGGAAGAGGTGAGGGGGTGATTTGATTTTCTGTTTTTCCACTAAATTTTTTTAAGTAAACTTGAGAAGATGATGAGGTTTTTTTGAATGAGAATGAAAATGCATGAAGGTTCCGCGTGCAATTTTGATTCACTTGTGTTTTAATGATTTTAAGTTAATAAAACTATAATAAGTTGTTTTCCTCTTCGCTTTTAATTGGCTCACTCTGCTTTAATCATAAATTTTCTTTAGGATGGAGAATAAAAAAAAGGCCACTGATCAGCAATTGATAAAAGAGCTTCGAAAAAAGAATGAGTACCTAGGTTTTGCCATTCAGGGAATGGGAGTGGGAATTTGGGATTGGAATGTTAAAACAGGGCAGGTTGATTTTAATGAGCGTTGGGCTGAAATCATTGGTCATAAGCTAAAAAATTTGAAACCCTCCATAAAGACATGGGAAAAATTCTCTCACCCTGATGACTTGAAGTGCTCTGAACGTGCGTTAGAAAAGCATTTTTCTGGTGAGACGGATCAGTATGTTTGCGAAACTCGTATGAAGCATAAAAAAGGGCATTGGGTGTGGGTGCTTGATCAAGGGAAGGTTTTTGAGTGGGATAAAAAGGGGAAGCCCATTCGTGTGGTGGGGACCCATTTGGATATCACCGCTCGAAAAGAGGAGGAAGAAGAGCTTAAAAAGTTAAGTGAGGTTACTATTGGCCGAGAGCTTAGGATGATTGAACTCAAAAAAGAAATAAATGCTTTGCTTAAGGAGCTGGGCCGTTCTGAGAAATACAAGGTTGGATTTTAATCTTTTTATCTGTCTTGGCTGGTAAAAATAAAAACCTCTTGCAATTTAATTAAAAGCCAAGTAAAATACACGAGCCCATTTTTAAGCTTTAATTTAGCTTTGGGTTTCAAAAATGACTTGTTTAACTCATTAATTACCACGCAGAATGCATCCGATGATTGCTAAGCTCCAAGCTAAATACCTTAAGAAAGTTCCTCGAATTCAAGCGGGTTACACCGTTCGTGTTAGCCAGAAAGTGAAAGAAGGAGATAAAGAACGTGTTCAGCGTTTTGAGGGATTGGTCATTAGAGTGAGCCATGGTACAGGAGCCGAAAAGACCATTACCGTTCGTAAAATTGTTGAGGGGATAGGTGTTGAGAAGATTTTCCCACTTCATTCTACAAATGTGACCGAGATTCATATTGTAAAAAAGGCGAAAGTTCGTCGTGGAAAGCTTTACTACATGCGTGAACGTTTTGGAAAATCAGCTCGTCTTTCTGAAAAACATGTGACGGATAAGGAGCGTGCTGAGGAGGAGAAGAAAATGGAAGCGTTTTATGAGGAGGCTATGAAAAACGCTGCCTTGAATGAAGAAAAAGCTGAATCAAATGAGGCTGAAGTGGCTCAAGAGCCTGCAGCGACTGAATCAGTAAAAGAAAATGTAAAAGCAAGCGAGCCAGTAGAAGCGGAGGAAGCTCCGCAAGCAGTTGCTACTGAGAAAAAAGAAGAAGCCGTGAGTGAAAAGGCTACTGAGGAAGAAAAAAAAGATTAACTTTTAATCTAAATTGCAGATGAGGCTGGGATTGATTGGCAACTATGGAGCCACCAATGTTGGCGATGATGCAATTCTTCAATCTCTTTTGCGTTCACTTGATGATCATGAATTGGTCATTTTTTCGGCCAACCCTGATATGTGGAGAGGGGATGAAAAAACTAAGGCTGTCTCTTTGTTTCCACTGAGATTCAGTGCTTTTTTCATGCGTGCCTTTAGGGAGGCAAAGGAAGCCCTTAAATCAGTCCAGGTGGTTATTTTAGGGGGCGGTGGACTCTTTTGTGACGAGGGATTTTATGCCTTTATGCTTTGGGTTTGGCAAATCTTTTGGATCAAGCGTTTTAAGAAGCCTCTTTATATTTATGGAGCAGGAGTGGGCCCACTTAAAACTTGGTGGGGAAGGTGGTTGACGCGCTGGGCTTACTCACAGGCCGATGTGGTTACGGTGCGTGATGATTATTCTGCTGATTTACTTCGTCAAATTGGGGTCAAGACTTCTATTCAAGTGGCTGCAGATCCTGTTTTTCTTCAACCGGACCCTGTTCATGATGCTGAGGTTCATCAGTTGAATGCAGCTCGAAAAGGTGTTCGGCCAGGCTTAATTATGATTTCTTTACGTCCTTGGAGTCATTATGATCCTGTCACTATCAGCTGCTTTAAAGCCTTCTTGAGCTCACTTCAAGACAATAAAACCCTTGAGTTTGTTTTTGTGTGCATGCAATCTTACGGTGAAGATGACTTAAAATTGATTCAGCCAGTTTTGGATGAAGTGGGGGGTGAGTTGTTCATTCCAGAGTCTTTTTCTCAGCTTCTTGAGCGGATGCATGAGGCGGAGTTTGCTGTGGGAATGCGTTATCATTTTATGATTGCTGCTATTTTAACTAGCACACCCCTTTTACCTGTTAGTTACAGCTCTAAAACAGAGTCATTGTTTGTAGACTCCCCTTTGTTTAGCCATGTGCTTTCTCTTGATAAGCTGTCTGATCGAAAGCTATTGGATGGGTTTAAATCCCTTTCTGTCATGTATAATAATGCGGTGATTTATCAAAGATCTTTGGCTAAAAAGTATACAGAAAAGGCTCAAGAAAATTGTCTAGATTTGATGAAATTTATAAAAAGAGTTGACCAATTCAAGGCGAAATGATAGGATCTTTCAGCTTTATGAACTAAAAAAATTAGACATGTTTGCAATCGTAGAAATCGCTGGAAAACAATTTAAAGTCGCTAAAGGCGATGTGATTGAAGTTCCAAAACTAAAGGATTATGAAGAAGGGGATAAGGTTGTGATCGACAAGGTTTTCCTTCGCTCTGATGATAAAAAAACTGATATTGGAATGCCAGTGATCGAAGGGGCTTCTGTTGAATTGCTCTTGAAAGAGCATGGTAAGGCAGCCAAGATTCGTGTCTTCAAGAAGAAGGCTAAAAAGCGTTATGAACGCACTCAAGGTCATAGACAAGCTTATTCTTTGGTTGAAGTTAAGGCAGTTGCTTAGTGATTATAAAATCTAAAAATAGAGATTGGGCATGGCTCAGTCTCTATTTTTTTATCCTAATTTTTTTAGTATGTCTTCCAAGTCTTTGCTTAACGGTGCTTTTAAGTGAATTTCCTTTTTACTTTTTGGCAATTTAAAACTTAACTCGGCGGCATGTAGGAATTGTCGTTTTAACCCGGCTATTTTTAATTTTTGATTTATCGTTGAATCTCCATACATCTCATCCCCACAGACGGGATGGCCAATGGCTTTAAAATGAACTCTGATTTGATGCGTTCTTCCGGTGACAATTTGAACAGAGACCAGGGAATAGTCGCCTATATACTCTAGAACATTGTAGTGGGTGAGAGCGTACTTTGCTTTTTCAGAGCCAGACACTTGTATGTCGGTTTTTCCACCGGCATGAGATTTAATGAGAGGGGCTTCAATGCTACCTTCTTTAGGTTCCAAATGGCCCTTGAGGAGGGTGATGTATTTTTTTGTCACCGTTCGAGCCTGTATTTGCTTGGAGACATAATGGTGTGCTTTGTCATTTTTGGCGGTGATGATGAGGCCACTTGTGTCTTTGTCTAGGCGGTGGACAATTCCAGGTCGTTTCTCACCTCCAATGCCAGAGAGCTCATCTTTACAGCGGTACATGAGTGCGTTGACTAGTGTTCCAGAGACATGTGCTCCATGATCAGTGGGGTGGACAACCATTCCGGGGGCTTTGTTTACAACGGAAATGTCCTCATCTTCATAAATGATTTCAAGGGGAATGTTTTCAGCCAAAATTCCCACCTCTTTGAGGGAGGGGAAGTTGATGACTATTTCGTCATCTGTTTTTAATTTGTACCCTGTTTTATTGATTTTTTTATGGTTGATGAAAACATTGCCATCTTTGATGACTTTTTGCAAAAAAGAACGGGTCAGGTCAGGTTTTATTTTTGATAGATAGCGATCTAATCGCCATTTATTTTCTTCCGTGGTGATTTTGTAGTGTCTCATGATTTTATTTTAGCATGCTTTTTAAGTGAGTCATTGAATTGTTTTGTCGGCCCTTTCTTAATTTCACCTTCTGATTTTATAGGAAATTTTTCATTGATTCACAGTGTGCTGGTCTTGTGATATAATCTAAATGTTTCTTATGTCCTTTAAATTTTTTTACCATGAGATCTCGATTATTTGCACTGGCTTTTTTACTCCTCTTGGGTGGTTTCTCTTATTTAATTTTTGCGGATACTCCGACTCCAGCCACATTGGTTCCAGCAAATGAGATTGAGCCAGGCATGACTTATACGATGGATGAGGTGGCGAATCACAGTGATTCAGAAGATTGTTGGTCGGTTGTGGACGGTGTGGTCTATGATTTAACAGAGTGGATTGGGCGTCACCCCGGTGGTTCAAAGTCGATTGAGAGCATGTGTGGTCAAGATGGAACGGCTGGATTCAATTCTTTTCATGGTGATGATGAATCGGCTGCCAATCCCTTGGTCAATATGCAGGTGGGGGAGTTGGAGGGGTAGTTTTTCACTTGAATTCTAATGGGTAAGCGATTTTGGTTGGGGCTTTTGATTGTTTTAATGGTTGTTTTTTCCTACCTTTTTATTTCAGTGCCTGCCGAAGAGGGGGTCGTGCTTCCTTTTGAAACTTTTGAATTAGGTGCTTTTCAGGGCATTGGGCTTTCTCCCACTCAGGTGGACCAGCTTTGGTTTTACTATCCTGAATCAGCTGAAGATCCTCGAAGCATTGAGGGCTTAAAAGCGTTGTTTTCACACTCCGAAAAAACCCTGCTCTTTGCAACCAATGGGGGTATTTTTTCTCCTCATTATGAGCCTGTGGGGCTTTATGTTGAGGAGGGGCAGACTTTGTTTCCTCTCAATCTTGCAGAGGGAGAGAGGAATTTCTTTTTGAAGCCCAATGGGGTATTTTGGGTGGATGGAAATCAGGCGTCAGTCCAGGTGGCTGAAGACTATGATGATTCTAAAACGCCTGAATTTGCCCTTCAGTCTGGTCCCATGCTTGTCGTGAATGGTGAGTTTCATCCAGCCTTCAATCCTGACTCTGAGAATAAATTCATTCGGAGTGGGGTGGGAGTGACGGAATGGGGTGGGGTATTTTTTGCGATCTCAAAAGAACCGGTGACCTTTTATGACTTCGCTTCTTTTTTTAGAGATGAATTGGGCACTCCAAATGCTCTTTATTTGGATGGGGCGATTTCGGAGATGTTCATTGAGGGGGTGCAGGAGGCGGGATTTTCTCAGGATTTTAGTGTGATGGTTGGGATTTGGGATTTTTAAAATTCTCTTCAGTCTGTTTGGATTAGCTCAGCTTCTTCTGAATGACGTTGTAAGTTTTTTTCTAGTTGATCTCCGATTAAATTGAATAAATCGTCTCTATTTAGCGTTGCAATTCCCACGCCACCTTCTCCTCGGGTAATCAGAAGTGAAATTGGGTCAAGAGTTAAATCTACTCGTTCTTGGTTGGCATCTAAAATGTCGCCTATTAAATATTTGACATCAACCCTTACTTCTAAAGCTCCATTAACAAATTCTACGTTATGATTAATTAAAAACTCATATGTGACGTCTATAAACCTTGCCATATCTCCATTTTGATCCTTTTCAGGCATCAAGCTTCTGACATCAATGCTCTGAGTTCCGGCTAGGTCACTACGTTCAACTCTATTTGGCATTTTTATGGGATAATTTAATAAAATCTAAGCGATAAAGGTTTTAGATGTTAGCTAAATTCAATTGTAATGTCAAATACGTATGTTTTGATTGGGATTTGAATCTTAAGGTTGTGTTTGGGACTGAAGGCGAGGTGCCGGCACCTTGCCTTCAATAATAAGAAGGGTAAACTCAAAAAACATTTGACTTCTTCCTAAGATTGTCTATAATTCCCTCAGTCCAAGACCGCAGGCTGCTCCGAGAAATGAGTTTTAAGCCCTGCCGAGACGGTTTCAATTTTTAATCTTAAAGCTTTGGAGGCTTAGCATTTCAAATTGTGTCCCTCACCTTGGATGGTGAGTTTTTTATTTACCACTCCTAACTACTTAAAAAATGGCTGTAACTCGACAAAAAAAAGAAGAAGCGCTTCAAGAGCTGATTGAAAAATTTTCTAAGTCAAAATCCGTCGTTTTTGCGGGTTACCGTGGACTGGATGTGACCGGTATCTCTGACCTTCGTGGAAAATTGCGCGACGCTGATGCCGAGATGAAAGTGGCAAAAAAAACCTTGATTGATTTAGCCGCTAAAGAAAACAAACTAGAGATTGATCCTAGTTTTATGGAGGGGCCTGTGGCTGCTACGTTTTCTTATGAAGACGCCATGTCTGGGATTAAAGTCCTGTTTAACTTCGCCAAAGAAAATGACAAGCTTCAATTGTTGGGTGGTGTGATTGATGGAAAAGTTGTGGGTCCTGAGGTGATCAAAGAGTATGCGAAACTTCCTGGTCGAGAAGAGCTTTTGGCTAAATTGCTTGGTTCTATGATGGCTCCTGTCTCTGGAACTGTTGGAATCTTTAGCAATCTGATCGCTGGTTTTGTGCGCGTTATCGATGGTTATAAGGACACTAAGCCTGCAGAGGCAAAGGAAGACGTTAAGGCAGTGACTGAGGAAACTGCGCCTGCAGAAGTAAAAGAGGTTGAGGCAGACGTGCAAGAAGCTGCGGCTGAAGCGCCTGGGGAGGAAAAATAGTTTTGTTTAATTTAAAATCTTTAATTTTTAATATAATTACGTTATGTCTGACGATACAACAAAAGATCTTCCAGAACTTTCTAAGGAAGCTCAATCTATTCTAGATTCAGTTAAGAAGTTGACTGTTTTGGAACTTGCCAACTTGGTTAAACACATGGAGGAAGAATTCGGTGTTTCTGCCGCTGCTCCTGTGGCTGTAGCTGCCGCTGGTGGTGGTGATGCTGGTGCTGCTGCTGAAAAAGATAGCTTTGATGTGGTCTTGGCTGCTGTTGGTGGTCAAAAGATTGCTGTTATTAAGGTTGTGCGTGAAATCACAGGTCTAGGTCTTAAAGAGGCTAAAGATGTTGTAGATAGTGCTCCTAAGGCAGTTAAGGAAGGGGTTGCTAAAGATGAGGCTGAAAAGATTAAAGCTCAACTAGAAGAAGCTGGTGCAACGGTTGAATTGAAATAATTTCAAATCTTCGTACTTTAAAAAGCTCCTGGTATCTATTTGCTAGGGGCTTTTTGATTGATTCCCTAAAAAAGCTTGGAGCTGTGAGCTTGTAGCTGGGAGTGCTAGATATAAAATTTCAAATTATACTCCTTCGCATAAATAATTTCGAATTTTGTAGTATGCACCGAAGCCTTTATTATCTTCTACCTAAGGCTAAAAACATTATTTAAGCTATGGTGCATTATACCCGCCTTCCAAAGTTTTATACGGCGGACAGGCGGAATTATAAAGGCAAAGGTGTATAATTGCCTGCCATGCGCTGATCATTAACCTTGACTCTCTATGGAGGAGAATGTTACGATTATTATCGGTTTTATGGCTTTTTTAAGCCAAATTTAAAAATCGCCTATGAGCTTTAAAACACGCGCTATCCGGCTAAAATCTCGACGCAATCCCTTCCAAAGAATAAAAAAAATTGGAGGGTCTGCTCACTCTTCCTCTAAATTGAATTTTAGAGTTTTTCACTATTTAGCCATTTTAGGACTGCTTGTTTTTGGTTTTTTTGTTGTTATCAAAGCAACTGTGGCTGCGTATCGTATTGCTTCTGACTTCACACCAGCGACGGTCCTTGAGGTGCTTGGGGATGATTTAGAGCGGGATGCACATGGTTATACCAATATTCTTCTTTTAGGCTCTGGAGATAGTGGGAATGGGCAGCGTGCTGGGGCCAATTTGATTGATTCAATCATGGTGGCTAGTATTGATTATGAAAAGAATGCGGTTTCAATGCTTTCAATTCCTCGTGATTATTATGTGAGTCCTGGACTTGATTTAGGATTGGATCGTTATGGAAAAATCAATCAGATTTATGTGAACCATAGTGATTTGCCTGAGGCAGACCGTTTTGAAGCCTTTAAAACTGCTGCAGGGGAGTTGGTTGATTTGGACCTTCAATATTATATGCAGATTGATTTTAAGGGTTTTGTAGAGGTGGTTGATAGTTTGGGTGGCATTGAGATTGAGGTTCCTCAGGCCATTAATGACAGCACTTATCCCAATGCAACGGACACTGGTTTTTCACCTTTTTACATCGAGTCTGGTCTTCAGGAATTGGATGGTGAGACCGCTCTTAAATACGCCCGCAGCCGTCATACAACTTCAGATTATGATCGGGCTGCTCGTCAGCAATTGATTTTAGAGGCGATTCGTCAGAAGGCCCTTTCGAAAGATGTTTTGACTTCATATGATACGCTCAAAGATCTTTTTAATGCCATTGATGATAATTTTGAAACGGATTTAAGTTTGCGTGAATTGGCTTCATTTGCTTCATTTGCAGAACAATTGGACCGCAGTCACTTGGTGATGAAACAGTTGCATGATGATCCAGGCCGTGATGGAGGGTTTTTATACGTTCCACCTCGTGAGTTGACTGGCTCCTTTGCTTTGCTGCCGTATGGAGATGACTTGGAGCTCATTCATAGTTATTCGAATATGATATTCCATCACCGTGAGATGTATTATGATCCTGCTAAGATTGAAATTTTGAATGCCTCTGAGTACGGAGGAATTGCCTCTAGCTTGGCTTATGATTTGAACCGTTATGGATTTACCGTGGAGAATATCGACAACTATGTGGATGACCTGGGGGAGCGACAGCAGTTGCCTGAATCTTATGTAGAATATTATGATTGGGTAGAAACGTCTGATGGTGAGAGGGTTATTGATCATCAGGAGACATTAGAAGCCCTGAGGTCATTCATTCAGGATAATATTAAAGCGTCTATTAATGCCTACCGTGTGCCGGATGATATAGAGAATCCCTCTGATGAAACAGTCTATGAAGGGAATGGGATTGGACTTTCCATCATCTTGGGAGGAGATTATGAGACCTTTTTGCTCAATTAAGCTTGCGTTTTTTCTTTGAATCCCTTAAAATATCCCAGCCTATAGAGAATTAGGCTTAAAATTATTCGTAAATTTGTAACTCAACCAAGGAATGCCAATCACCAAGCAAGCTATCAAGCGTATGAAGCAAAATGAAGTGACTCGTGTGCGCAAGCGTCATTATGGAAGTCGTATGAAATCTTTTGTAAAGTTGATTTTGGGTTATATTCAAGGGGGTGAGATGGACAAGGCAAAAAAAATTCATCCAGAAGTGATGAAGGCGATTGATACTGCTTCAAAAAAGAACATCATTCATTCAAATAACGCAGCTCGTAAAAAATCTCGTATTCAACGGGCTTTGAGTAATGGCAAGGCAGCTGCTCCAGCGACTGAAAAAAAGACTGCTAAAAAGGCTCCTGCTAAAAAAACTGCTCCGAAGGTAGAAAAGGCCCCTGAGGCAAAAGAGGTTCAAGCTGAGAAGGTTGAGAAGAAGGCTGACACGCAGGATTAATTCCAACTGTTTTATGTCCAAAGGAAAGTATTTAGCATTGGATTATGGCGACCGTCGGGTGGGTATGGCCATTTCGGATGGGAATAAAGAAATCTCTTTCCCAAGGGATTTTTTGGAGTATGTTAAGATTAAAGATCTGATTGATCAGTTGAAGGTTTTTTGTGAGCAGGAGGGGGTTGAGCGAATTGTTTTGGGCTTGCCGATTCATATGAATGGTCGGGTGGGGGACCGGGCTAAAAAAACACAGGTATTTTATGAGGCTTTAAAAGTAGCCATGTCTGAGATGGAATTGGTGTTCTTTGATGAGCGCCTGAGTACCGAGTTTGCTGTGAAGGCTTTGCGCGGACAGGGGATTAAGGCGAAGGATCAAAAGGGAAAGCGTGATGTGATTAGTGCCCAGATTATTTTGCAAAATTATTTAGCCACGTTGCATTAAATGTTCATTGCGCACCTTCCAGCGGGTTATATTCTAACAAAAACTCTGCAGAAAAAATGGAGAATAAGCCGCTACTTGCTATTTGGTTTGGTGGGGAGCCTTTTTCCTGATTTTGACCTTCTTTATTTTTATTTGATTGATGGTCAACAAACCTTGCACCATGAATATTGGATACACGTTCCTTTTTATTGGCTGATTATTGCTGGGGTGATTCACCTTTTAATCCGTTTTTTCGGAAAAAAGCAACATCACTTTATGGCCCTCTTCTTTTTTTCAGGTATTTTTCTCCATTTATTTCTCGACACGGTGGTGGGTAAGATTCTTTGGTTTTATCCTTTTACGGATCATGCTTATTATTTATTTGAAGTGCCGGCTGTTTATGATTTTTGGGTGTTTAATTTCATATTCCATTGGACGTTCTTATTTGAGCTTTTTATCGTGACTTGGGCTCTTTTGCTTTTGTTAAAAAAACCACACTCATAAATAAGAAAAAGGACCTTTAGCTTTATTTTCGGTTTCGTGTCAGGGCCATGGCTAGAAATCCAAGCCCCATGCCCACAAAAAGGCCGGCTACGAGGTCTTTGATGAAAAAGCCGACTCCCATCCCCAAAAATATTCCAGCGGGAATGAAGAGGCCGCTACGGTCTTCTTTGATTTTCATATGCGTTGAGTTAATAGGTTAGATCCAGTTTAGCATTTTGATTACACTTGGTGAAGAAGGAGGTGTATTTATTTTTTTCTTGACCCTAACGTTACGGTATGGTTTAAAAAGGAGTTGTCCTTTGAAAAAATTATTTTTATTTGAATTCATTTTGCATGAAGCAATACAGCATCAAACAATTGGCTGATTTAGCAGGGGTGACGGTTCGAACCCTTCATTATTACGATGAAATCGGGCTTTTGAGACCTCATCGCCGTTCAAAAAAAGACTACCGTTACTATAGTCGTTATGAGCTGCTCCGCTTGCAGCAAATTCTTTTCTATCAAGAGTTGGACTATTCCTTAAAGTCGATTAAAAGACTTCTTGATGATTCAGATTTTGACTTTGAAGCCTCCCTTTTATCTCACCAAAAATCACTGAAGTCTAAAATTAGACGGATTCAAAATTTACTAAAAACCATTGATTCAACGATTAATCAATTTAACCATCCTAAAAATATGAACGATGAACAACTTTATGAAGGCTTTGCTTCCCCGGAAGAAGGCAAAAAATTAACTCAAGAGGCTCAGGCTCGTTGGGGTGATGAGGTAAAAAAAACCAATGAGCGCATTCGCAAGATGGGGCCACAGCAGTGGAAAAAAGTTAAAGAGGAGGGGGAAGCAATTGCTCAAAAATTAGCCGACCTAATGGGGGACTTTCCAGTTGCTTCTAAAGAAGTCCAAAATACGATTGTTGCGTTTCACAAGAACATGGAGCACTTTTACCCTGTGGATAAAGAGCGACTGCGTGGTTTAGGGCAGCTTTATATCACTGACGATCGCTTTCGAGCTCACTATGATAAATATAAACTAGGTCTGGCTGACTTTATTCAGCAGGCGATTGAGGTGTATTGTGCTTAATTATAGGGAACAAAATAATGGACCATTGCGTGAGCTAATGTTCGAAGTTTTACATTTAATTTCTCCGTTTTTTCCCTGGTCAATTCCTGCTTTGTCATTTTCCATATAATTTCTTTCAATTCTACTTTTTCACCATCTGATAACTCCATTTTCTCTATTTCCTCATGGATTCTATATAGTTCTTCTACTGATATCACCCTTAAAGCTTTTTTTACCCCTTCTCTATATTCAATTAAACTCCTTTTTTCTGGTGACTCTGGTCCGTTTATTAAAATTCCAGTGATTCCACCGCGTATAATGAATTGATTGCTTCCCCTTCCTTTTGATGGATCGTGATCACTGTACATTGCTTCACTGACCCTTTTTATAACTCCAGATTTACCTAAATAGTAATGCGGGTAGTCTCCTTGGTCCTTTTTACTAGCTTCCATTTTTTTAAAAGTTTAATGATTAATTATATTAACAGCTAGATTTATATTGTCAATTTATACTTTTCTAAAAAGACCCCATTTTTTTAATTGAGGTGCTTTGTTTTTGGCTTATGTAGGTGGAAAAAGGATGTATACTTTTTTACGCAAAATAGAAAAATAAACAACCCAATTTCCATGAGTAAATATATCAC
>Ga0316189_10001342_pt1 | contig 24565 bp, 21 predicted proteins | sample LowCovwburrow_MG_FD_204930 | JGI IMG/M metagenome (GOLD analysis project Ga0316189, IMG submission 204930) | Coastal sediment microbial communities from Maine, United States - Lowes Cove worm burrow | ecosystem: Environmental > Aquatic > Marine > Coastal > Sediment | place: USA: Maine... | reverse complement strand
CTATCTCGCGTTGCAGATCGCGGGTACGCTCCGCCACCAGCTCTGTCAGGTGTGCCTGGTGATGTCTCAATTCCTCCGTGCGCTGGGTGACCTCCTCCTGCAACTGCTGCTGGTAACGCCTACGCTGGTCGATCAGGCGGGCCCGCTCCAAGGCCTGTTCCACCGCATGCCTCAGTACCGTTAAATCCTGGATCGGCTTGAGCAGATAGTTCCAGGCCCCCAGGCGCAGTGCCCGCACCACATCCCCGATCACTCCGGTCCCGGAGATCACCACTACCGGCGTATCGGGAGAAACCACCCTGATCTTTCCCAAGACATCGAATCCATCCGATTCGGGCATACGCAGGTCGACTAGGACGAGATCTGGGTGCTCCTGCTCGAAAAGCGCCAGCCCCAACTGTCCGTCAACCGCTTCCAGGACCTGATAGTCCAGGTCTTCAAGGAAGGCTCGAATACTGGACCGAATCCCCCTATCATCATCAATGGTGAGTATTTTCGTCGGTGCTTCCATAAGGCTCCCGCATCCTCCGGACAAGAACCGAAACACGAGCGGTAGATTTAATCTGGCACTGAGGCCTAAGATTGAAGCAACCGGAGCTGCCTGTCCACTAGTACTCCTTCAAGGTGATATTTTAGGATTCAGAGCCACCCCAATGGGTCAAGACAAGGCGCAGTCCGAAGGGAATGGCATGCCCTTTTCAAGGACTGCAACACAGGATTGGCCCATTGGGGCGGCTCCCTACGGGCCAGCCGGGAAGCGGCCATCTGCGTTGTTGCGCTCGTTTGAATTAGCATCGGCTAGTCCTGCACTCGCGCGCCTAGCATCTGACCGCTTCCCGACTGGCTGCATCCTAAAATATCACCTTGAAGGAGTACTAGGACAGCTTCTGATAAAATACCCCGCCGCTAACATCATAACGAGTGTATCCCGATCCGGATCCCCCGTTTTTTCAATCCAGGGCCAGCAACGTGAAACTGAACCGAGAAGAATTCAGAAACTGGGACCACAAAAACATCACCCTGCTCGGGATGTCCGGAGTGGGAAAAACCTATATCTCCTCACTGCTGCGGCGACACAACTGGTTTCACTACTCGGTCGATTACCGGATAGGGACCCGTTACCTGGATGAGCCCATTATGGACCTCATCAAACAGCAGGCGATGCAGGTGCCTTTCCTGCGTGATCTGCTGCGCAGGGACTGGATCTACATACGCAATAACATCAAGGTGGATGATCTCGGTCCGGTTCTGAGCTTCGTGGGCAAACTGGGAAACCCCGAACTGGGTGGCGTGCCGCTGGAAGAGTTCATGCGGCGGCAGTCACTCTACCGGCAGGCGGAAATCAAAGCCGTGCGGGACATACCCGCATTTATCCGCAAGGCAAAAGAGATATATGGCTACTCCCATCTAGTCAATGACGTCGCCGGTAGCCTGTGTGATCTTGATGAGCCGGACATTATTGAGCGACTCGCACGCCACACCCTGATTCTCTATATTCAGGTGACAGAGCCGGGAGAAGAGGAGGCTCTGATCCAACGGGCCCAAAGCGACCCCAAGCCGCTCTATTTCCGCCCCGCTTTCCTGACCCAACAGATAAAGGCCTTTCTTACGGAGTTTCAGTTGGAATATGCGGCGCAGATGGATCCGAACGAGTTCACCCGATGGATATTTCCACGCCTGTTCCGCTCCCGGATTCCCCGTTATGAGGCCATTGCCAGACCCCATGGTTACACGGTGACATCCCACCAGGTAAGCGAGGTGAGAGACGAGAACGATTTTCTCGAGTTGGTCGAAAGCGCCATCGCCACCCAGCCCGACAGCGACGAGGAATAACCCACCATGCCATTGGTATCACACAATGCACTGCCGACTTTCGAGCGCCTCCGCCAGAGCGGGCAGACCATCCTGGAGTCCGGGCGGGCACTGCACCAGCATATCCGCGAACTCCATATCGGACTGCTCAATATGATGCCGGACGGGGCCTTGGAGGCAACCGAGCGCCAGTTTTATCGCCTGGTGGGGGAGAGCAACCCCATCGCCCAGTTTTATATGCACCCCTTCACACTGGGGGAACTAGAACGCGGCGACAAGGCCAGCGAGCACATCGGCAAGTACTACGAGACCTTCGAACAGATACAGCAAGCCGGCCTGGATGCGCTAATCATCACTGGGGCCACTCCGGTCCACCCCGACCTGGCGGATGAGCCTTTCTGGGGACCTCTGGAACAGGTGGTGGCCTGGGCGTTCGAGAACGTTACGTCCACACTCTGCTCCTGTCTCGCCACCCATGCCGTGCTGCAGGCTCGCCATGGTCAGAAACGACGCCCACTTGGCTTCAAACGATGGGGTGTTTTCCCACACCGGGTCATGGATCGCCATCATCCGCTGGTACACGATGTGAATACGCTCCTCAACGTGCCCCACTCCCGATTCAACGAAATCTTCCGTCACCAGTTCGAACAGGCGGGTCTTCACATACTGATCGAGAGTGAAGAGGCGGGCGTGCATCTGGCAACCAGCAGCGACCGCTTTCGCATGGTCTATTTCCAGGGACATCCGGAGTACGACACCATCAGCCTGCTGAAAGAGTACAAACGCGAAGTGATGCTGTATGCCGCCGGGAAACGGCAGCTCTATCCACCGTTTCCCGACAATCTGTTTCTTGCAAGAGAGAAAGCGATACTTGACGAATACCGGCTGCGGCTGCAGACCGCAATGCGCGAGGGTCAGGTCCAGCCGGAGTTCCCCGAGAGGCTGGTTGCGACTCGGTTAGACAATACCTGGCATGATACGGCGGAGGGCATAGTTGCCAACTGGATCGGCCTGGTCTATCAAATCACCCACCGGGACCGAAGACTCCCCTTCATGGAGGATATAGACCCGAATGACCCCCTGGGACTCGGTCTGGTCTAGACAATGCGGATTCCCAGCGTTTATCCTCTACCCGCCTTCGCCGGGCGGTATCGGGTTTCCCTCACCATGCTCCTGCCGGTAGTGCTCCTCATACCAGCTGGGCTCCTGCAGGTTGGCCTCGTAAAGGAAGGTTGCGATAGCCTCCAGGTCCTCTTCCGGCAACTGCAGCGGTGGCATTAGATTGAAACGTCTTACCGCACCGGGCATTAAAGATTTCTCGATGTCCGGGGCCGGTACCCACGCCTTTATGCTGCGTACGAACTCTTCCTTTTCCGGATACACGCGAAGGTAGTGATTCTTGACTGCGAATACGGGCGGCGCAATCATCTGCGGTCCACCACTGAACTGGTGGCAGCTCATACAGATTGCCTTGAACTTGTCTCTGCCAACGGCCCAATCGTCTGCCTGCGCGGCTGCTGCCAGGGGTAGCAAGGAGAGAAAAAATAGAACAGTTTTTTTCATCATGGTCTGATCCCAACACTGTTTTCGACTATGGTAGTCTCCATCCGTTTCCGGAGCAGGCCACCGGCTGGCAGTTTACACCCTGCCCGGCGGGCAGCTGATTCAACTCCTCGGCACTCGCCTGCAAATTCACATCCGTGGGCGCCATCTCCTGGCCGCAGGCTATGGCCTGCAGCGCCTCCCTGCGACAACTTCTGGCGGCCAGAGCGTAAGCCAGATTGTTCCAGGCATCTGCGGATTCAGGGTGATAGAGAATCGCCTGGCGAAACGCCTTCTCCGCCCGCTCCAGAGAGCCCGAAGTGTACTCTGCGTTGCCCCAGGCCATCAGACTGATCCGCTCTCGCGGCCATCGACCTGCCGACGCCCGGAAGGCGTTCAGCGCAGCATGCGAATGTCCCGCCAGCGCCAGATCATGAACCGCCCGGCTGTAAGCCAGCGGCTCTGCGGTTGCGGGAATCTTCCCGGGCGGCAGAATAACGAGGGCCCATCGACCGCCACGCCGCCAGGTACGGTCAAAAGTTGCCAGCGGGATGACATGCCTGCGTGTGACACCGGAACGCAGGATCAGGTTGCCCGCATCCAGGTCGTATCCGATGACCACAGCATAGTGCCACTGCGGCCACCAATCCAGCCCCAGATTCTGCAGTATCAGCACCGGGTTGCCAGCATCGATTTCAGCCACCAGTGCCTCGATCCCGGCGGACAGCGGATACGCAACCAGGCCATAGCTGCGCGCCGCCGCAGTCAACTCGATCTGCAGACTCCCTTTCCGTTCCGGCAGGTAGACAGCGGCGGTTAATTTTTCGGGCACGACATCTATGCCCTCGGCCTGTAATACAGTCGCCAGGGCAGCCGGGCCGCATTGATAGTCCTGCTGGGGGAAAAAAGGTACCGCCTCTAATTCCTGCTGCCTGGAATCCGTCCCCGCTATCGACCGTGATACCTCTATCCCGCTACAGCCCGTCAACGCAATGAGCAGAATGAAAACGCCCGGCCAGGGCCGGGCGTAGTTGCAGACATGCACACTCAATCAGCGAATCGGCTTGATAAACGGAAAGATATCCGTGGCTCCCAACACATCGGTAATAATGAAGACGAGAAAGATGATCAGGAGGACCCCAAGGACACTAACTCCTCCGGCTGGCATATCGGCCAAAGACTGGTTGAGCTGGGCGATTTCAGCCTCGGTCATCGCCGCCACCCGCGCCTTCGCCGCCTCCGGGTCTACACCCAGCGTAATAAGCTGCTGCTGCACATCCTCGCGTTCCACCAGATTGACCAGCTGCGCCCGATCGAACTGCTGCTGCCCCTGCGCCAGCAGTTCCGGATTGCCTACCATAGCGGCCTGCACCGGAGCGATCTGAATCCCCAGCAGAGAGAGCGCGGCCAACATCAGACCAAAGCGTCTAACCTTATGAAAAAATGACATTTTTACCCCCTTTATTGTTTATCTGAACAGATCTCTTTTAGCTGATTCCAAATGAAACCTGAAAACCCCGTTCGGGAATGATACCGCTGTTTCTTTACCAACACTATGAACCTGATCGAATTTTTTGTGACCGGCCCGGGTATCCGCAGGATTCCGCTAAAGGGAAATCAGGCAATGAAAATAGCGGCGACAAGACACCCTATCGATAAATTCAAGCTAGAATTTGGACCACATCGCACTGTCTCAGTACTCTGTGATTCTCCCATGATCGCGCACCCATTCCAGGAAATATTGCCCATGACCAACCACGAGCAGCAGGAGGGCCCTCCCTCAACCGACGGCTGGCAATTCTGGATAGATCGTGGCGGCACCTTCACCGATGTGGTCGCGAGACGCCCCGACGGTCGCCTGGTAAGCCACAAACTGTTGTCGGAGAACCCGACGCAATATCGAGATGCGGCAATTCAGGGCATTCGTGACCTGATGGGTGCGAGTGCAGAAGAAGCCCTGTATCCAGAGCAGATCACCGCCGTAAAAATAGGCACCACGGTAGCCACCAATGCGCTGCTGGAGAGAAAGGGAGAAGCGACGCTGCTGGCGGTTACCAGGGGGTTTGGAGACGCCCTGCGGATCGGCTATCAGACCCGACCGGAGCTGTTCTCCCTCGATATCGAACTACCGGAAATGCTTTATTCAGAAGTGCTGGAGATAGACGAACGGATCGGGGCCCGGGGTGAGACCCTGATACCCCTCAACCTGGAGCAAAGTCGAACCGGATTGCAAGTGGCCTTTGATCGCGGTCTGCGCTCCGTGGCCATTCTGTTGCTGCACGGCTACCGCTATCCACAACATGAGAAAAAGCTGGAGCAGATGGCGCTGGAAGTTGGATTCACCCAGGTTTCGGTCAGCTCACAAGCCAGCCCGTTGATGAAGCTGGTGAGCCGGGGCGACACCACCGTGGCAGATGCCTACCTCTCCCCTATTCTGCGCCGCTACGTGGATCAGGTGGCCACCGAACTGCAAGGAAAGAACAGTCAGAACTGCCGCCTGATGTTCATGCAATCCAACGGCGGCCTCACCGACGCTCACGGTTTCCGGGGTAAAGACGCGATCCTGTCCGGACCGGCGGCGGGGGTAGTCGGCATGGTATGCACCGCCCGGGCAGCCGGCTTCGATCGACTGATCGGGTTCGATATGGGGGGCACCTCCACCGATGTAAGCCACTATGCGGGGGAGTACGAGCGTACCTTCGAGACCCGGGTGGCCGGCGTACGGCTGCGCGCGCCCATGATGCTGATCCACACGGTGGCAGCCGGGGGAGGGTCTATCGTGCAGTTCGACGGATCGCGCTTCCGGGTAGGACCGGATTCCGCTGGAGCCAGCCCCGGCCCCGCCTGTTATCGCAACGGGGGTCCGCTGACCGTCACTGACTGCAACGTCATGTTGGGCAGGCTGCAACCCGCCTATTTTCCCAAGGTGTTCGGTCCCGATGCGGACCAGCCGCTGGACAAGGCGGCTGTGGTAGAGAAGTTCACCCGGATGGCCGCCGAGATAGCCACTGCCACGGGAGAGTGGCGAACCCCGGAACAGGTGGCAGAGGGATTTCTGGCCATCGCGGTACAAAACATGGCCAACGCCATCAAGCGTATCTCGGTGCAGCGCGGCTACGATGTTTCAGCCTATACCCTCTGCTGCTTTGGCGGGGCGGGCGGTCAGCACGCCTGCCTGGTGGCCGATTCGTTGGGCATCAAACGGGTCTATCTGCACCCCTATTCGGGAGTGCTCTCAGCCCTCGGCATGGGTCTCGCCGACCAGCGTCTGATACGGGATCGGGCGGTGGAGGCGATGCTGAGCGAACAGCTGATTCCCCGGCTCACCACTGAACTGGAGGATCTGAGCAGGGAAGCGGTATCGGCGATGGGGCGACAGGGCGTTCCAGCGCAACGCATCCGCTGTCAGCTCAGGCTGCACCTGCGCTATCTGGGGTCGGACACTGCGCTGGTTGTAGATTTCGACGGCTTGAAGCAGATGATCGATGCCTTCGGCCTGGCCCACCGGCAGCGTTTCGGCTTCTCCTCCCCGGACAAGGCACTGATCGTGGAAGCGGTTGAGGTGGAGGTAATTGGCATGGCGGATCCGATAGATCTGTCGCCAGGCCGAAGCAAGGCGAGGGCAACCCCGGAACCCCTGTCACTCCGTCCCGTGGTCATGAACGGTGAGCAACGGGCAACGCCTTTCTATAGTAGGGATGACCTGGCCGATGGAGACCGGCTGCCGAGCCCGGCGGTGATCATCGAGCCAACCGGCACTATTGTGCTGGAACCTGGCTGGCGGGCGACACGGGTCGGCGGTCACGGCCTGGTGCTGGAACGCTATCTACCACTGCCGGAGCGTATCGCCATTGGCACCCAGGTGGACCCGGTGATGCTGGAGATCTTCAACAACCTGTTCATGTCCATTGCCGAGCAGATGGGGGTGGTACTGGAGAATACGGCGGCGTCAGTCAATATCAAGGAACGGCTTGATTTCTCCTGCGCCGTATTTGACCAGGATGGCAACCTGATCGCTAATGCGCCCCATATTCCGGTGCATCTGGGCTCCATGAGCGAAAGCATCAAGACCGTGATTAGAGAAAGGGCCAAGAGCATGCAGCCGGGTGATGCCTATCTGCTCAACGCCCCCTACAACGGCGGCACACATCTACCCGACGTCACCGTCGTCAAGCCGGTGTTCGATGCCGAAGGGCGCCATGTCATCTTCTACGTCGCCAGCCGCGGCCACCACGCCGATATCGGCGGCATCACGCCCGGCTCCATGCCCCCAGACTCCGTCACGGTAGAGGAGGAAGGTATCCTGATCGACAATATCAAACTGGTGGATCAAGGCGAATTTCTAGAACGGGAGATCAGAGACCTTCTCTCTCAGGGACCTTTTCCTGCGCGTAATATCGACACTAATATCGCCGATTTTCAAGCCCAGCTCGCGGCCTGTGAAAAAGGAATGAAGGAACTGCTGAGCATGGTGAACCAGTTCGGTCTGAAGGTGGTTCACGCCTATATGGGCCACGTCCAGGACAATGCGGAAGAATCGGTCCGCCAGGTACTAGAGCTGCTGCAGGAAGGCGCCTTCTGCTATGAGATGGACGACGGCAGCCGGGTCTGCGTAAAGATTTCGCTGGACCGGGTGGCACGCCGCGCAATCATCGACTTCAGCGGTACCAGTCCACAGCACCCCGGCAACTACAATGCACCCTCGGCCGTCTGCCGAGCAGCGGTGCTCTATGTTTTCCGTTGCCTGGTGTCGGACGTGATTCCCCTGAACGAGGGGTGCCTGAAACCCCTGGAGATCATCATTCCCGAGGGCTCCATGATCAATCCCAGCTATCCGGCCGCCGTGGTGGCCGGCAACGTCGAGACCTCCCAGGTGATCGTGGATACCCTGCTGGGGGCGCTTGGCGTGGCGGCGGGATCTCAGGGCACCATGAACAACTTCACCTGGGGCAACGACCGCTTTCAGTACTACGAAACCCTCTGCGGCGGCGCCGGCGCGACCGCCCGGCGGGACGGGGCCGATGCCGTCCATACCCACATGACCAACTCTCGGCTGACCGACCCGGAGGTGTTGGAATGGCGATTCCCGGTGCGCCTGGAGTCATTCTCCATCCGCCGGGGATCGGGTGGCCAGGGACTGTTCTCAGGTGGCGACGGCACTGAACGCCGGATACGTTTTCTGGAAAAGATGACGGCCAGTATGCTTGCCGGCCACCGTCGGATTCCACCCTACGGGCTGGCGGGAGGCTTGCCGGGAAAGGTCGGGCGCAACTATGTGGAACACTGGGACGGAAGGACTACCGAGCTGGGTTTTCAGGGACAGGTGGAGGTGGAGCCAGGGGATGTGTTCGTCATCCAGACCCCGGGCGGGGGAGGTTACGGAACCCCTGTTGAATAAACGCAGATACCGCTCCGCCATAGCTAGAAAAGACCTAAAGACCTGACGAAGTTTGATCCACTTTGCCAAATCAATGGAATTCCAGGCACATCGAAAATTCGAAGTGCCCATGTGGTGCAGGGACGCACCACTATTTTCGTGCGCGTAAGCACATGAAAATGAGCGCGATCGGAAATCGTACTCTTCGATCGCTGTATCGAAAAATCCCAGGGAGGAGATTTTTCGAGGCACCCTTCCGACAGATAACTTCTCGGACAGACTAGTCGAATAATGATAAGGTTTTCCGGTCCTCGCGGGGCCGTCTGAATCGAAATTGCAGGCCAGAAACCGCAGCGATAGAAACCAAAGCACCCAATTTCTTACCACACGGAGGTTTCAAGCAACGATGAAATGCCGATCGATCATTGTTTTTTGTACGCTCTTTATGGCAACCGTCACGACGGCGGTGGGAACGCCGCACGAGCCCACTCACGGCAAGGGTTCGGTAAAGATATATCGAGACGACTATGGCGTCCCCCATGTTTACGCTGCAACACTCAAATCACTGTTCTACGGGGTTGGTTATGCCCAGGCCCAGGATCGCCTGTGGCAGGCTGAAATTCATCGCCGCCTGGCAACGGGTACCCTGGCCGAGTTTTTCGGTCCGGAATCCCTGGAGGGAGATGTATTCGCCCGAACAATGTTTGGGCCCACCGAACGGCGTGTCGCATTGCTCGACACCATCACTCCGAAGGGCCGAACCATCCTGCAGGCCTTTACCGACGGCATGAATGCCTGGATTCAGGAGGCGACCGCCACTGAGCAACTCCCCATAGAGTATCCACAAGGGCTGGGGGTAAGACCCTGGACAGTGGATGACTCGGTGGCGACCTTCATGCTGCTGGCCAGTCAGTTTGGCTGGTTCGGCAGTGAAGAGCTGGAGAACGCAGACCATCTGCAGAAACTGATTGCTATTAACGGGCCGGCCGAAGGGGCAGCAGTCTTTGCCGACACCCATTGGCTCGATGATCCCGATGCCCCAACCACCATCCCCGACGAGGGCGGGCAGAGACCGGTCCACCAAGGAAAGAAACACCGCGCCGACTTGGTTCGCGCCAAGGCACGCCACAAGGCGGCAGCCGGGTTTGACAAGGCCCTGCGAGGGTGGAAAAAGAACCTGCGCAAGGCGGGCATCGGCAGGGGTCCCGCTTCGAACGCCTTGGTGCTGGCGCCCAAACTCACCATGGATCGGCGGGCCCTGTTGCTCGGTGGGCCGCAGATGGGCTATTCAACTCCCCAGATCAATCATGAAATCGGTATCCACGGCGCCGGTTTCGACGTCACCGGCACTCAGATCGCAGGGGTACCCGGGGTACAGATAGGCGTGAGCCAAAAGTTTGCCTGGACTTTGACATCCGGGGTTTCGGATAACTCTGATATCTACCAAGAGGTCGTCGCGAATGGCCAGTACCTGTTCAATGGTGAATATCGCGACCTGGACTGCCGCAAAGAGACAGTCAACGTTCTCGGTGCGGACAGCACTATGGTGCCGGTTATGGTGCCGGTCTGTGAATCGATACACGGCCCGATCATCTTCGAACTGGAATTGCCGGAAGAGCCATACGACTTGGCTTACACCCTCAAGAATTCTACGCAGGGCCTGGAGTTGACCAGTTGGGAGGCGTGGGCCACTCTATCCCGAGCCAGGTCCGTCCGTGATTTCGGGCAAACCCTCTCAGCGATCGCTTACACCTTCAATGTCCTGTACGCCGATGCCCGGGGCAACATCGCATACTGGCACATCGGCAAGATCCCGATCCGTGCCGAGGGCGACAACCCCTGGCTGCCCCACGACGGCACCGGCGGCTCCGAGTGGCAGGGCTTTGTCCCCTGGAAGGAGATGCCCCATACCCGCAACCCAACACAGGGCTGGCTGGCGTCATGGAACAATAAGCCGGTTGCCGGCTGGGAGAATTCAGTCGCGGGATTCGGCACCTTCGGGCCTGTGCACCGGGTCAACACCCTGATTAACCTGCTGCAGGAGCTGACACCGCGCAGCGCCACCCTGGATACCCTGGCGGATATCAATCAAACTGCGGGATCGACCACGGACACTCCGTCGGGCAGTGCCAGCACGGTGTTCGTATCTACCCTGCTGGACGATCTGATTGCGCACATCGAATTGGACCCCACTGCTGACCCTCTATACGGTGAAATCGCAGCACTGCTCAAACAATGGGACTGGCTGCAGATCGACGCCGACCAGGATGGCTTTTATGATCAACCGGCCGTAGCTGTCTTCAATACCTGGTGGCAGAAACTGGTCGATCATGTGTTTGCCGACGATCTGGGCACCACCGGCGACCCCAACGTGGCCGGCAACCTGCTGGCCCGTCTGCTGGACGACGACCCGGCCATTCCGCTGCTCCACGATTATCTCGACGGTGAAACGATTGAGCAGGCAGTAACCCGGACGTTCAAGGATACCGTTGATCACTATTCATCAACGGACCCGGATCCGGCCAACTGGTTACAGCCGGTCGCCTACATCAACTGGTCAGCTATTGGTGCGGTCGCAGTATTGGACACGCCCTGGATGAACCGAGGAACCTATAACCAACTGGTTCATTTGGGCAGAGGTCATAAGCTGTATGGCAAGAATGTGGTGGCGCCTGGACAGAGTGGCGACCCATCCAACCCTCACTTCGACGACCAGCTTGAGCTCTACGCCAGCTGGAACTACAAGCCGATGATCCTCGATCGCAAGGACCTCAGGGGCCACACGGAAGAGGTAATACATCTTAGAGTGCCCTGATCTTACGCCGCCTTGGAGCAGAACGGGTCAGCAGGGACGCTTCCCGTTTTGCTCTGCGCCGCCGGCCAGAGAAACACGAATCCGACTCCGGCGACCAAGGGCCGCGACTCCACACGCTCCCCAGGTCCTATTCCAAGCGTTAATACCTTTACCGATTACCCTCATAAGGCAGATGGAGTTGCCGGAATTCAGGTATAATCGTAAATATGGAACTCCACTGGCCGCGAGTTTGATTGTCGGCCCGAAAGACGCAAACCGGGGCGCCCATACCCTGAGTCTAACCCTGACGGCTATCTAGCAAAGCGATGCAGTAGATGAATATAAGCAGCTCCCGTTCCATCTCCCGCCTCAACCGCAACACCCTCGCCCTAGTGCTGGCGGGGGGGCGTGGATCGCGCCTCTACGAGCTGACCGAATGGCGCGCCAAACCAGCGGTTTTCTTTGGCGGCAAGTTCCGCATCATCGACTTCCCCCTCTCCAACTGCGTCAACTCAGGTATCCGGCGCATCAGTGTTCTGACCCAGTACAAGGCTCACTCCCTTATCCGCCATCTGGTGCGAGGCTGGAGCTCCTTGCAGAGCGAGTTGGGCGAATTCGTTGAGGTGCTTCCCGCCTCCCAGCGCATTACCGACAACTGGTATGCGGGCACCGCCGATGCCGTCTATCAGAACCTGGACATCATCCGGGCGCTGCGGCCCAAGTATGTCCTGATTCTATCTGGAGACCACGTCTATAAGATGGACTACGGCAGGCTGCTGGCTCATCACGTGGAAAAAAAGGCGGCCATGACCGTGGCTTGCGTCGATGTTTCATTGAGCGATGCCAAGGGCTTCGGTGTCATGAGCGTCGATAAGGATGACCGGGTGATTGCCTTCGAGGAGAAACCGTCCGACCCGAAACCGCGATACGGCTCGGAAGACCAGGCCCTGGCCTCCATGGGAAATTATGTCTTCGATACCGATTTCCTCTACCAGCAGTTGGAGGAGGATGCCGCCAACCGCCAATCCAGCCATGATTTTGGCAAGGACATCATCCCCTCGTTGATCGAGAACCATCCGGTCTATGCCTACCCCTTCCGCGACCATCGCACGGGCAGCCAGCCCTACTGGCGTGATGTAGGAACCTTGGATGCATTCTGGGAAGCCAACATGGAACTGGTGGAGATCACCCCCGAACTCAATCTATACGATGAAGACTGGCCCATTCTGACTTATCAGCGCCAACTGCCGTCGGCAAAGTTCGTATTCCAGGACGAGGGGCGGCAGGGCATGGCGCTCGACTCGATCGTCTCCGGCGGCTGTATCCTCTCCGGCGCCGTGCTGCGGAACTCTCTTTTGTTCTCCAACGTCAAGGTCCACTCCTATACCCAGGTGGACCAGTCGGTGCTGTTACCCGAAGTGGATGTGGGGCGTCACTGCAGAATAAAAGGCGCCATCATCGATCGCGGCTGCCATCTCCCGGACGGCACCGTGATCGGCGAAGATCCGGAGGAAGACGCGAAGCACTTCCGGGTAACGCCCAAGGGCATCGTCCTGGTGACTCCGACCATGCTGGGCCAGAAGGCGGAGACCAGCATTTAGCCAGGGGCAGGTATACGGATCAGGGATTATTTCAGCCCCAGTTTCTCACCGCTGGATTTGGTGTTGACACCGATCAGGGAATAGAGCGGACAGATCCCCACGATTCCGGTGATCAGCAGGATCACGCCAACCCATCCGATCGGATTCTTCAGGGCATAGAATACGTTACCGATGAGCAGGACGCCCAGCACGATACGCACGATACGGTCGATTTTACCGACGTTGTTCTTCAGCAGATTCATGGTCATAAGCTCCTAATAAACGCGCCAGAGCGGACCTTTCCGACGCTGCGCACACGGGTCGGCCGGGAACACTCTCCGTCACGAGCGATCCCCCGGACGGGGTCGAGGCTGGTTCAGTTGTCGGTCAGCACCCGCTCGTCGTACTCACTCTCGAAGTATAGCTTGTGTTTTGCCTCCTCCTTGGCCAGCCCTTGAAACAGATCCCGAATCGTTTCGTCGGCGACGTTGGCTGCCATGTCTGAGTAAAGCTGGAAGGCAGCCTGTTCCCGTTTCATACCGACGATCAAGGCATCCTGATAATCCAGATCGTCATTGACCTCGACGTCCACCAGGTAATCGGACATCTTCAGGTCCACCACCTCCTGCTGAGCGGAAAGGGCATGCTCCCCCTGCTTGACGTTCTCCAGCCGGGCCTTGTGCTGCTGCTCCTCCTCGGAGAATTCGAGAAACACGCTCTTCATATTGGCGCTCTCGGTGCGTCCGGCCAGATTGAGATAGAAAGCAGCCGCTTCCGCCTCCCGCTTGATGGCAAAATCCAGAATCTCATCAACTGTGTTCATGTCACTCTACCTTTTTCCGTCTTTTCGTCGCCCCGCCCTGATCAGCCGTTTTGACCGGTCGCGAGATAGCGATCGATACCGCGGGCCGCATGATGACCATCCTCGATGGCGCTGATGGCATCGGCGGTATTGTTGGCGATATCGCCTCCCACGAACACCTTCTCCAGAGCCGTCCGCTGGTACTCATCGGGGATGAATTTACCCCATTTGGAGGCCAGCTGCTCCAACTGTCCGGGCGCAAAAAAGCCGTAATCCCCCACCTGGCCGATAGCGGAAATAATGCTGTCGTAGGTCTCCTCGTGGATCCGGTCTTCCTGCAGCACCGGTCTCGGCCGCCCACCCTTGGGGTCGTCCACCATCTTGGCCTCGCCCCACTTGATCACCACCCGCCCCGGCTCCTCCGAGTCCCGGATCTCCACCGGTATGGCCTGGGTGGTGATACGGCACGCCTCCTGCTGGGACTCATGGATCTCCTCGGGGTCGGCCGGCATATCCTCGATGCGGCGACGGTAGAGGATCTCCACCTCGGCACCCATGCGGCGCGATACCCGGGCCGCGTCCATGGCCACGTTGCCACCGCCGATCACCGCCACCTTGGCTCCGACCCCCGGGTCTTTGCCGTCGGCCACATCCTCCAGCACCTGCAGCCCGGAGAGCACCCGGGGGTGCTCTTCCCCTTCGATCCGCATCTTGGATGGTTTGCTGAGACCGGTGGAGAAAAAGACCGCATCGTAATCCTTCAACAGCTCATCGAACGCGACGTCCCGCCCGACCCGGGTGCTGAAACGGATGTCAACTCCAAGGGAACGGATATACTCGATGTCCTTGTCCAGCTGATCGTCCGGTAGGCGATAGGAGGGAACCCCATACCGCAGCATGCCCCCGGCCCTTTTCTGGGCCTCGAATACGATCACCTCGTGACCGCTGCGGCGCAGATAATAGGCCGCACTAAGTCCTCCGGGACCGGCGCCGATGACCGCGATCCGCTTGCCGGTGGAGGCCATCGTGTCGTTCAGAATCCGTCCATACTCCTCCGCAGGGATCTGATCGACAATATAGCGCTTTAGCCAGCGGATGGCGATCGGGTCCCCCTGATCGCCCACCGGGCAGACTTCTTCGCAGCGATGGGTGCAGATACGGCCGCAGGTGGCGGGGAAGGGATTGGTCCGGTACATCAGCTGCAGCCCCTTCTCCATGTCCCCCTCGCGGATGGCCCGGATATAATCAGGCACGTCCATATGGGCCGGACAGGTGGCCACGCAGATGCCGCACTCCACGCAGCGGTCAGCCTCCCGCTTGGCCTGCTCCGCGGTGTACCCCTTGACTACCTCCTCAAAGGAGCTGACACCCTCCTCGGCTGGCAGCATCCCCATCTCGGAGCGGCGGGAGACCAGCAGATGGTAACCGGGGTCGCGCCGGTAGCCCAGTTCATGCCCCTGCCAGGCAGTGTGATCGATCCCGGCGGTGAAATGGTAATCGTCCGGGTCGGTGGTAAGCCAGGCGTATTCGTTGCTCATGCGCAGGGAACTGGTGGTGCAGATATCGACACACAGGGCGCACCAGCAACAGCGGCCGTAATCGAACCTGGGGCGCAGCCCGCTGTCACCGTCCCTTGACTCTAATCCCTCCACCGCCACCATATCGATGGCGCGGTTCTGACAGATGCTTTCGCAGGAGCCGCAACCGACACACTTCTCGCTGTCGTTGACGTGAAAGCCGCGGTAGCGGGGGGCACCGGGGCGCTCCTCCACCGGCCGCATGCTGGTGTAGGGCTTTTCAAAGGCCCGCTGCCAAACGTAGAAGGGCGAGATAAGGTCTTTCAGTTTCATCTCTCGATCTCCGGGGGATAGGTATGCAGGGAAACCATCAGGCCGGCGATGTCCGCGATATTGGTACCCACCGCCAGGTGCTCCATCAGCGCTACGGCATGGGTGTAGCTGGGGCCGCGCACATGGACCCGGCGCAGATACTGGGAACCGTCGGTCACCATATAGTAGGCGTACTCGCCGCGGGTGCACTCCGCCTTGACATAGGTCTCGCCCGCCGGAATCTTCCAGTGCAGCACATTCGGCATCTCCGCCTGAAAGGGCCCCTCCATCGGCATCCGCTCCAGCATCTGCCGCAGCAGGCTGATACACTGATGCATCTCCTGGTAGCGCACCCAGGCCCGCTCATAGGCGTCCGAGGCGCTGCCGGTGACTACCTCAAAATCCAGTTTGTCATAAACCAGGTAAGGGTCATCCTTGCGCAGGTCGCGCTTGAAACCGCAGGCCCGCTGGTTGGGTCCGACGATACCGTAGTGATCGACCATCTCGGGGGTGATCACGCCCAGCCCCTTGGAACGGGCCTTGAACACCGCGTTGTTGAACAGTACCCGCTCCACATCCTTGAGGACCTTCTCCACCCGCTTGAATACATCCAGGGCCCGCGCCTCGAAACCCTCGGGGAGACCGGCGCGCACACCGCCCGGCACTATGTACATGTGGTAGATCCGGGCGCCGGTGATCTCCTCAAACAGGTCGAGCACGAAATCGCGGTTGGCCACCGTCCACTGGGGCACCGTATACAGGCCGAAAGAGGCGGCATTGCCCCCCAGCCACATCAGGAAACTGGCCAGCCGCATCAGTTCCAGATTGAAGGTGCGCAGCCAGAGGGCGCGCTCGGGCACCTCGATGCCGGCCAGTTCCTCCACCGCGGCGGCGTAGAGATATTCGTTGAAGGTAGGCTCCGGCACCGCAATGCGGCACACCACCGTGAAATTCTGGATGAAGGTGCGCCGCTCCATCAGCTTCTCGAAGCCCCGGTGCAGATAGCCGACGTGGGTCTTGCACTCCACCACCGTATCACCCTGGGTGACGAGTTCCAGCGACATGTTGCCGGTGATTCCCGGGTGCTGGGGCCCCTGCCACAGCTTGACGTATTTTCCGGAACTCAGGTCGATAGGTTCGGCCTCGGCCGTTGCCTGGCCTTCGTTCAACCACTGGCTCATCGGTCACCCCCTCGGGTCGGATACATCTCTGCCTGCATATGCGCTCTCGGGTCTTCACCGCCACGGCCTTCCCTGTTGCCGAATCTTTCTTCCGAGAATTTCATGGTATCGAACTCCCGCCGCATGGGTGGTATCTGGTCCCAGCCCTCCAGGCAGAAATCCTCGTCCAGCCGGGGACTGCCCGGGAAACGAATACCGAACATCTCCCGCAGTTCACGCTGGTAGGTGCCCGCCTGGGCCCAGAGCTCGTGGATCGAGGTCATCTCCGCCGACTCCCGGTCTATATCCACATGCACCCCAAGCGTGGTCTTGGTGTCGTAGTTATGCAGCATGTAGATAAGCCGGAAGATACCGTCCTCGATGTAGTCGATGGCAGTGAGGAACGCCAGATGGGTATAACCCAGGCGGTCGCGCAGCTCACGGATCAGGGTCTCGGCCCGCTCCTTATCCACCTTCAACAGGGTGAGCCCCGGTTTCTGATCCACCACGTCCGTCACTTGGAATTCGTGCTCAAGCCGTTCGATCAACGCCTTCATTTCACTCTTCATCTGCTGTCCGCTCTCACCAGTTGTAGTCCGGCATATTCCAGTTCTTGATCACCCGCTTCTGGTTTGCCTTGTACCAGTCCAGGTTCTCCACGTAACGGTTCGCTCCGTCACATTCCCCCGCCCGAATCAGCCGCTTGAGTTCGACCAGTCCCGCGATCAGGGGCTCGGGGCGCGGCATGCAGCCGGTGATATAGAGATCCACCGGGATGTATTCATCCAGCTTGTTGATGGTGTTGTAGCTGTCCCAGTACATGCCGCCATTGACCGGGCAGATGCCCAGGGCCACCACGAATTTCGGTCCCTGCATCTGTTCGTAGCTGCGCACGATGCGTTTCAGGGTCTTCACCGAGGCATAGCCGCCGATCATGAAGACCGAAGATTGCCGCGGGGTGGCGCGCATGGCAACGCCGAAGCGGTTGGCGTCGAAGCGGGCGGTCATCAGCGGATTGAGTTCGATGGCGCCGCAACCCGTGCCGAAGGCCAGGATCCACAGCGAGTTGGCGCGGGCCCAGTTGACGACCTCTTCCACCACCTTGATGGGATAGGGTTTGTAGGGAACCGGGCGGGCAGCGCAGAATAGCTCCCGCTCCTCCTCGCTCAAACCGGCGTTCGGCAGGGGGATTTCGATGCTCTTGGTCATAGTCTGATTCCTCGCGAAGCTCGGGGCTTGGGGGTCAGGAAGGGAAATAGATCTGCACAAAGACAACGGCGGCGATACCGATCAGGGTTGGTATCTTCAGGAAAAAACGGATCGACTGATCCACCCGGAAACGGGGAAAGGCCACGCCCACCGCCACCGCCACCATATAGATTGCCCACACCTTGATCATCAGTTCGATCAGTCCGGTGGCACCACCAAAAAAGAGGTTCATATACAGAATCAATTTGGCCGCACCGAACAGCGCCCGGTTGGTCGCCAGCAACGCCAGGAAAGAGCTGTGGTATTCAGTGGGCGGTCCCACCGGGATCTCGTTGGGGGCGAGCACCACGTCGAACGGCGAATAACCAGACATCCCCAGTAGCGCGATGACGGCGGCGACAGTGGCCAGCGGGTTGGTGAACAGGGTCCAGTTCAAGACGCCGCCCTGCTGGGCGGCGACGATTTCGGTGATGGAAAGGGTATCGTACTGGATCACGATCGATATTACGGCCAGGGCGAAAGGGACCTCAAAGGCGGTCATCTGACCCAATCCCCGGGCCACACCTACGGCACTGTAGGGATGCCCTCCTTCGCCAGCGCCCAGGGCCATGCCAAGTTGGCCGAAAAAGATGAAATAGATAACCAGAAAGAGATCGCCGGCAAAACTGAAGTTGGCAAACAGTTCACTGCCGTAGATCACTGGAATAAAAGCCAGGGTGCCAATACCACCGGCGATCCGGAACACCGGACCGAGGTAAAACATGATGCCGTGACTGACTGCCGTGCGCTTACCCAGATTCTTGAGGATATTGATGAACGGCTGGCTGTAAGGGATGCCGATCCGCCCCTGCACCTTGGCGATAGTCCGCTCGATAATCGCCCCGAGCAGCAGGCCATAGGCGGTGACGATCGCCAGAGTAATGACAAAATAACCGATCTTCAGGAGCCATTGTTCCATGACTATCCGACCCCTCCGTTGGCCAGATACAAGGCCACTAAATAAAACAGGATGAACAGCGCGTAGGTCTGACCGTTGCCGGTATAGAGCACACGCGCGGATGCGGCCAGGGTATGGGCCCATTCAGTGATGGCACCCCAGAATGCGGTTGCCCTGGGCTTGACCAGAAAGCCCAGCGCCTTTTCATAGGGGGCATAGAAATCATAGGCGTAATGGGTGGTCTCCGGCCGCTCCGGCCGTTCCGCCGCATAAACGATGTTGAACTGCTCGACCCGTTGAATTTTGATAAAGCGGGAGAGAAACAGCAGCAGCAGCAGGGGCGCCGCCCATACGCCGCCGACGATCAACATGATCTGAAGCGGATCCCAATGGCCTAGAGCCGTTTCCAGTGCCAGCCCATCCCACACCAGGGTGTTGGCAATGTAGGGGTCGATCGCTGCCGAGATGGGATCGATCAACAGCTTGGGATAGACCGAGAGGACCATGATCACGGCGATCAACACAAACTGGGGAACCAGCAGGATGGCCGGGGCCTCGCGCAGCTTCCTGTGCTCCAGTTTACGCTGGCCCAGAAACACGGTGTGGATCAGTCGGAACAGATAGAGAAAGGCCACTGCGCTGGAGAAGAATGCCAGGGCAGCAAGCCAGTGCCAGCCCTCGTCCATCAGGGCATTGAACAGCAGCCACTTACCACCGAAACCGGTGAGCGGCGGCACGCCGGACATGGCGATGATACCAATCATCACGGCGACAAAGGTGAAGGGCATATTCTTGATCAGGCCACCGGTTTTATACATCAGCCGGGTGCCGGTCCGCAGAATGACGCCGGCGGCGGCCAGGAACAGGATCGCCTTGAACAGGAAATGGTTCATCGCCAGGTACATGGCCGTCACCCAGCCCAGGTGGCTCATGAGGGCGGACGCGGTAATAATATAGCCGAGCTGACTCATGCTGGAGTATGCGAGCAGCCGCTTGATGTCTTCCTGATACATCGCCATCATGGCGCCTAAAACGGCAGTCAACATACCGATCCAACCGAGGATATAGGCCGGATTCAAACCTATCTCCGAGCGGATCCCGAGCAGGGCAGCCATCATCAGCAGCCCGAATACACTGGCCTTGCTGACCACCGCGGAGAGCACGGCGGAGAAATCGTCGTCCGACTCGGCATAGGTTCCCGGCAACCAGATGTGCACACCCAGGCCACCGGCCTTGATAAGAAAGCCAATAACCAGCAGTGCAAACACCATATTCGCGGCGGACCCTGCCTGGCCCAGGGCGGCCAGTTCTATGCTGCCGCTGGCGGCGTAGGCCAGGCCGAACCCGGCCAGAATGAAGAAGGCCGAGCCCAGGGAGAACAGCAGGTAGCCAAGAATGTGCCGGCTGGCATCCCGTCCCAGGGAGACCAGAAGATAGGAACTCAGGGTCATGACCTCCCATCCGAAGAAGAACTCGAGGCTGGTGGAGGCCCGCAGCAACCCGGCGAGAGAAAGCAGCAGCACCGCCAGCAGGGGATAAAATCCCCGGCGCGCATCCCCGCGATAACCGGCGCCCACCGCGACGACCAGGCCGCCGCCGACCAGGATAATGGCAAACAGCATATTCAGGCCGGCGAGGTCGGCAACCAGCCAGTAACCCGCCAGTGCGACGGTGGCCAGCATTATCAGCCATTTCAAACGGCCCGGCAGGCCATCCAGCAGCAACAGCAGGGCGCCCGCACCGAGCGGAAGAAACAGCGCCAGCGAGGCGCTGCCGGCAACCCGGGCGGCAATATAACCGGCGACGAACAACAGCAGGGCAGCAGCAAGCACCGGCGCCTGACCAGAAACCACGGCGGGTAAGGCCGGCACTTCGCTGTCTGTCCGCAGGGCCCGGCCGAACCAGCGGAACAGATAGGCCGCCTCCAGCAGCGAGCCGATAAGGACGACGACTATCCAGCCGTAGAATTCGCCGGAGGCCATCTGCATAACCAGCGCCCATTTCGCCCAGAAACCGGGAAATGGCGGGAATCCGGCCAGCGCCGCGACGAAGGTGCCAAAGGCCACCAGCAACAGGGGGCGACCCGCAATGGCCGACCACTGTTCAATACGCTCCCGATTCACCACCCCGGCAAGCCAGAAAAGACCGGCCTTGGCCAGCAGGTGATTCACGAACAGACCGCCCACCACCAGCAGTAGATGCTGGGTGGCGCCGAGTTGATGCAGCACGGCCAGGGCCAGGGCCAGCAATCCAATCTGGCCAATGGAGGAATAGCCAAGCAGCCGCTTGGCGTTATCCTGTTTCAGGCCAATCAGGTTCGAGAACAGAAAGGTCAGTCCGCCGGCCACCGCGATACTGGGCAGAAAGGCATCAAACAACGGTAACAGCTTGAACAGGGCAAAGAATACCCCGGCCGAAACACCCACCGAGATGAGTGCCGCAATGCCGCTGGGCGCGGTCTCGTAGACATCCAGTCCCCAGCCATTGGCGGGGTAGGGTTTGAGCTCGATCAACAGACTGGTCAACAGCAGCAGGGCGGCGGTAACACCAATGGGCCCGGCCAGCATCGCCCGCTGGGCCAGCATGTCATCGATGTTCAGGGTACCGCTGACGTAGTAGAGGAAAATGGTCCCCAGCAGAAACAGCGCGGAGGCCAGTGACGTCGCGATAATATATTTAAAACCGGCGGCCAGGACCGCCGCCTTCCGCTCGAACCCGATCAACCCGTAGGTGGCAATGGCGGTGATTTCGATGAAGATGAACAGGTTGAACAGGTCGCGGGTCATGACCATGCCATTGATGCCCATGACCAGAATGACATAGAGCAGCATGGCCGCCGCGTGGGTACGCAACCGCTCCTGGAAGTGCCAGGCCCCGAGCAAGGCGACAAGATTGACGCAAAAAGCGAAAACACCCTCGAACAGCCCGAACCGCAGATTGATGGCAAAGGGTGGTTCGATACCCGCCGTCAGGATCTCGATCGATGGCCCTCCGTCGAGGATCCCAAGCAATGAAATACCGGCCACCGCGGTCATGCCCGTGAGCGCGAGAAAGAAGGCGGCCAGGGCCCAGTCCCATCCAATCCGAAAAAGGAGTGGAATCAGAAATCCGGCCCCCAGCGCCAGGATGTAGATATTCAGCGGGTGGAAGAGACCGTCTACCATTTCGATTCCATGCAAGCGTCGATGGACAGGGTTTTCTTCGCCTGATAAAGGCGCACGGCAAAGGAGAGCATGACCGCGGTGACCCCAAGGCCGATAACAATAGCGGTAAGCACCAGCGCGGACGGCACCGGATCCACCACCAGCGAGGCCGCCCGGGTGGCATCGACCGTAGCGTCGATAATGGGTGCGGTGCGCCCCGTCAGGTAGCCGATGGCGACCATCACCATGTGGATCCCGGTATCGATGAGAGAAAAGCCAATGATCATGCGGATGATGTTCTTGCGGTTGAGCATACCCCAGAGCCCGATCAGGATCAGGGCAAGGCCGGCCGCGAGCACAATGGCGGAAACAGGCAGGTCGATCATCGAATAAACTCCTGTATCACCAGATCTATTGGCGAAAACGATCAATCACGGCACTGAGTTCGGAACCTACTTTCAGACCCACGAACGCATAAATCAGGGGGATGGCTCCGGCGCTGAAGAGGGAGCCGAAGGTGCCCAGCCCCATGATCCGGTTGTCGAGAAAGCCACCGGCCAGCAACACCCCGAGCACACCGACCATCAGGTAGGCGAATCCGGACAGGGACTCGGTCAGGCCCAGCATCAGGCGGCTGATGCGGGCACGCGGCAGGGCGAGCAGCAACAGCATGGTGCCGGAAGCGATGATGGCACCGCCCTGGAAGCCACCCCCGGGCGTCAGATGGCCGTTCATAAACACATAGATGCCGAACAGAAATACCATCGGAAGCAGCACTTCGGTTGCGGTCTGGACCAGTTCGCTGGAGGCCTTTTTCTCCTCCTTGGCATCATCGGCTTCCTCCTCTTCCTCCCTGCTTCGCCGCAGCAACAGACCCACACCGGCCGCCGAGATGAACAGGACAGTGACTTCCCCGAGTGTATCGAGACCACGGTAGGTGACGATCACCGCCGTCACCAGGTTGGCGGCGCCCAACTCCTGGGGACCGTTTGCCGCATAGTGCTGGGCAAGGGGCGACAACTCCTGTCGCTCCGTGTAGTTCAACACCAGGTCACTGAAGATCAGCCCGATCATGACGAGTGCCAGAAAAACGAAGAAACGGCGGATCATCGCGCGCCCTCCTCGTTGTTGCCAGCCTCAGACTCCTGCAGCCGATCGGTCACCATGGAACTGGACACCCGAATACCCATACTGTGGGCCGCGCGCGCCAGGGCGTGGGAGGAAACCGGATTGGTCGTCAACACGAAATAGATCAGCATCAGCAGCTTCCAGACCCACCCGGGGTGATAAACCGCCAGGCCGACCAGAACCAGGATGGTGCCCAGGGTCGATGCCTTGGTGCCGGTCTGGATCCGGTTGTAACTATCCGGCATGCGCAGCACACCGAGACCGGCGGAAAACAGAAAGACGGAACCGGCGAGAACGAACAGGCTGCCAATCAGCTCAGACACAGATCATTCCTCCCGGTCGCTGGTCTTGCGGATGGCGTAGAGGAAAATCACGGTCGACAGTCCGGAGCCGATGGAGGCCTCGGTCATCGCCACATCCGGTGCCGCAAGCAGGATGTAAGTTACCGCAGCGAACAAACTGGCCAGGCCGGCACTGACCACGGCGGCCACGATATGATCGAGGTGCACCGCCAGGATGCCGCTGATCAGGATTCCGATTACAAGAAGAATGGCTAACAACTCGATCATGGATGCTACAACCCCTTCTCCAGATAACGCGCCACAGCCAGCACGCCAAGAAAACTCAATAGACCGTAAACCAGGGCCACATCCAGATAGATGAAGCGTCCGGACAGGTGGGCAAACAGCGCAATCAGGGAGATGGCGATCAGCGTGAGCAGATCAATGGCGATCACCCGGTCGACGGTGGTCTTCCCCAGAATCAGACGCAGCATGCCCATCAGGATGCTGGCAAAGATCAGCACCATGGCGATCTGAAGGATTAAATCAGCCAAAGACCACCCCCAGGTGTTTCTCGAAACGACTGGCAATTGCCCGGGTCGCCTCCTCCGGGTCCTGCGAACTGACGTTGATCCAATGCACAAACAGGGAATCCTCACGGATATCCACTACCAGCGTGCCGGGAGTCAGGGTGATGGAATTGGCGAGCGCCAGACGGCCGAGGGGTGTTTTCAAGTTGGTCTTCACCTCGACGATGCCCGGCTGTATATCGATTTTCGGCGAAAAGACCAGGCGTGCCACGTTCAGATTGGCCTTCACCAGCTCGGCCAGGAAGACCCCCAGATAGAGCAGATAGTGGTACATCCCAACGGGTGACCAGCGAATATGTTCCCAGACACGGCCAAAGGAGGAAAAGAGATAAGCCAGTATCCCGGTTATCAGGGCACCTGTTACCACCACCTCTGCAGCCA
>Ga0316189_10001341_pt1 | contig 24569 bp, 18 predicted proteins | sample LowCovwburrow_MG_FD_204930 | JGI IMG/M metagenome (GOLD analysis project Ga0316189, IMG submission 204930) | Coastal sediment microbial communities from Maine, United States - Lowes Cove worm burrow | ecosystem: Environmental > Aquatic > Marine > Coastal > Sediment | place: USA: Maine... | reverse complement strand
TGCGATCCACGAGGCTCCCGACTTGATCGCCGAGATTCACTCCGACTACGCGCGCGCCGGCGCGACAGTCCACACGGCCAATACGTTCCGTACCCAGCCGCGTGCGCTTGGGCCCGGTTGGAAGAAGGCGGCTGAAGCTGCGGTTCGAATCGCGCGCGGCGCCGTCCCCGCTGAGCATCGCGTGCTCGGCAGCATGGCGCCCGTCGAGGATTGCTATCGTCCGGACCTCAGCCCTGGTGAGGGCGCGCGGCAGGAACACGCGGCGGTCGCAGAAGCGCTGGCCGGTGCAGGGTGTGACGTGCTCCTGTGCGAGACCTTCGCGCACCCGATCGAGGCGCGCGTCGCGTCCGAGGAGGCGATGCGGACCGGGCTTCCGGTTTGGCTTTCGCTCACCGGAGGCCCGTTCGGAGCTCTGCTGCGGCCCGCGGAACTGGCTGCCATTGCCGCGGCGGCCGCGGCGACTGGGGTCGAGCGCGTCCTCGTGAACTGTGTTTCGGCCTCCATGACGCAGGGCTACCTCGAAGCGCTTGCTGGGCTCGACGTTGCGTTGGGCGTGTACGCGAACGCGGGAAGGGAGGACGAGGGGTTGGGCTGGAGCGCGAGCGACACGAAAGCGGCTAGCGCGTATGCCGACGTTGCGGTCGGCTGGGTCGATGCCGGCGCCACGCTCGTTGGAGGCTGTTGCGGGACGGGGCCGCTGCACATCGAGGCGCTGGCCCGGCGCTTTGGCTAGGAGGCGCTCCGGGCCGCTTCGTCTGGCTCGACGAGCTCCCGGATGGTCGTGAGGAGGTCTGACGGATCGAACGGCTTTCGGAGCCAGCGTTCCGGATGGCCGTCAGGGTCCGCATCGTCTGGAGGCGGAGCGCCGCTCATGATCGCCGCCCGGGTCACGAGCCCCATCTTTCGAAGCTTGCCGAGCAAGATGTCCCCGCGCTCGTCGGGCAGCGTGAGGTCGACCAGAGCCGCTGAGAAGGGCCCTTTGCACGCGAGCGCATCGGCCGCCGTCCCGACGCAGGTCGAAGTCACCCCGGTGAGGGCGAGTGTAGTGGAGATCAATCCGCGTACGCCCTCATCGTCCTCGACCACGAGAACGTGGGCCTGCTCAGCCTGGTCGGGCTGCATGACTCGACTGATGCGTGTCGGCTTCGGAACGAGTAGAGACTCGCGCTTCACGCCCGCTTCCGGCAGCTGGATTCGGAACTTCGCGCCGTTCCCCGGAGAGGTGTCCAGTCGAATTCGTCCGCCGAGCGACTCGACGGTCCCGCGGACAATCGAGAGTCCGAGGCCTGTGCCCTCGGTTCGCGTCGTGAAGTACGGCTCGAAGACGCGTTGTTGTTGGGCCTCCGACATCCCGGGTCCGTTGTCTCGAACCTCGAGCTCGACGAGCGAGCCGCGGGGGCGCGCATGGATCGAGACCTCGCCGCCGCCCGGCAACATCTGCACGGCGTTGTGTGCGAGGTTCCAGACGATCGAAAAGAGCTGCGAGCGCTTGCCTTCGACCCAGTTCGCCTCATCGACGGCCGCGTGAACCTTTACCCGCTTACTCTGGGCCTCGGGTCGCAAGAGTCGAGCCACGTCCCTCACCACCACAGAGAGGTCGGTGCGCGTCCGTTCGTGATTGGTGTGCCGCACCATCCGCAAGAGGTCTTGGGTCGCGTCGCGCGCGACGTGAGCGCTCTTTTCGATGAGCGAGAGCGCCTCTTCGGGCGGAGCCTTGTCCGGACGTTCGAGTGCGACCTGCGCCCAACCGGCGATGGCGCTCAACTGATTGGCCACCTCGTGCGATACGCCTGCCGCGAGATCGGCGGCGGCCGCCTTGGCCTGCACGCTCTCGGCGATCGCGTTGTCGTGCGAGCTGATGAGAACAGCCGCACGACCGGCGCCTGCCGGGAAGGCGAGCACCCGCATGCCGTTCCGCGGCGTGATGGTGCCCTCCGATCCGCGTCGAGCCCCATCCACGATCGCGTCGAGTCCCTCGGTGTCGCCTTGCCCGATCAATTGGAGCGCGCTCTCGGAGAGCACCTCGGGGAGCGCGCCGCCGATTCGGTCGAGCGCTTCGATGTTGCCGACTACTCGACCGTCCTCACCCTCTTCGAGGAGTGGCAGTCGCAACTCGTTAGCCATCCAACGGATTATTTCTAATGACACCGCAAACGTCCGTTTCAAGCAAAACTCTAGGCTGTTTTGGGTCGTTTCGTCAATCGAAAGACATGTTTTGGTGAGGAAGTCCGCAGACCTCGCCCCCAAGGCCGGATCTGCTAGCTTCGGCACCCGATGGCGGACGCGAAAATCACCCTAGAGCAGGTGCTCCACGTCGCAAAGCTGGCTCGACTGGCGCTCTCCGAGGACGAGGCGCGCGAGATGCAGCAGCAGCTCGATGCGATCCTTGGATACATGGAGGGGCTCGACGAGCTCGACGTATCGGACGTGCCTCCGACGTTCCATTCGATCCCAATGGACGCGCCGCTGCGGCCGGACGTACCGGACCGGTGCATCCATCGGGCCGAGACGCTCGCGCAAGCGCCACAAAGCGAAGCCGGTGGGTACGCCGTTCCGCTCGTGCTCGAGGTCGACTCGTGAGCTTCCCCTGGCAGAGCGCGTTCGAGATTCGGGACCAAGTAGAGAAGGGCGCCGTATCGGCTGTCGACGTCACTCGGGCCTACCTCGACCGTGCCGAAACACTCAATCCGAAACTCGCGTGCTTTCTGAGCATTGATCACGAAGGGGCTTTGGCTTCGGCGGCACAGGTCGATCGAGCGAGACGAGACGGCGAAGCGCTTGGCCCGTTGGCGGGTGTTCCCATCGCGGTCAAGGATAACCTCTGCACGCGCGGCGTTCGGACGACGTGTGCGTCGAAGATCCTCGGGGAGTACATCCCGCCCTACGACGCCCACGTGATCGAAGCGCTTCGAGGGTCCGGCGCGGTGATCATCGGGAAGACCAACCTCGACGAGTTCGCCATGGGGTCCTCCAACGAGAACTCCGCGTTCGGCAATGTCGCCAATCCCTGGGACTTCGACCGCGCGCCGGGCGGCTCCTCGGGCGGCTCCGCCTGCGCCACGGCAGCCGGCCTCGCGCCGTTGGCGCTGGGAAGCGACACGGGCGGCTCGGTGCGGCAGCCCGCGGCGTTTTGTGGAATCACGGCCATCAAGCCGACCTATGGGCGTGTGTCCCGGTACGGGCTCATCGCATTCGCGTCATCGCTCGATCAGGTTGGGCCGATGGCGCGCTCCGTGAAGGAAGCCGCGACGCTGCTCGAGGTCGTGTCGGGATACGACCGGCGCGACGCCACCTCGGCACAGCGCGAGGTGGGCGCGTACGCGGCTGCCTGCGATCGCGATGTGAAGGGCCTTCGCATCGGGGTCGTGCGAGACCTGCTCGATGGCCTCCAGGACGCCGAGGTGAAAGCCAGCGTAGAGGGCGCGCTCGCGGCGCTCGACAAAGAGGGAGCGACCCTCGTCGATGTTTCCCTCCCGCACGCCGAGCACGCGGTCTCGGTCTATTACCTCATCGCGACGGCCGAAGCGTCCAGCAACCTCGCTCGCTTCGACGGGATTCGGTACGGGCTCCGCGTCCCGGGGGCGGACCTCGCCGAGACCTACACCAACACTCGGGCGCAGGGTTTCGGCCCCGAAGTGCGCCGCCGCATCATGCTTGGGACGTACGCGCTCTCGGCTGGCTACTACGACGCCTTTTACTTGAAGGCACAACGTGTCCGGACGCTCATTCGGCGCGATTACGACACGGCCTTTGAAAGCTGCGATGTCGTGTGCACGCCGACGACTCCGACGCCCGCGTTCGCCCTCGGCGAGAAGACCGGTAACCCACTCGAGATGTACCTAGCGGACATCTTCACGCTGCCTCCGAGTCTCGCAGGCGTTGCGGCCATCAGCACGCCCTCGGGTCTTTCGAGCTCGGGGCTGCCGATCGGTCTGCAACTCGTTGCGCCGCCATTTGAAGAGGAGCGGCTCTGCACCATCGCTCAGGCTGTCGAGAACGCTTGCGGCTTGACTGACAAGCACCCAGCCCGCCTCGATTGACGCTCGATGTGCTTCCGCTCCACCGGCGGTCGCGCAATCGGCCCTGCTACTTCTCGTCGACCTGGCGCTCTTCGATCGCGTCGGGCGCTTGGCTGACTTGTCGGACCATGATGGTCGATGGCTTGTTGCGCCGCTCTTCGCCGGCGACTTCAACCCGGTTTCGGCCGCGGGCTTTGGCTCTGTAGAGGGCCTGGTCCGCCTGCTCGATGAGGGCGTCGGCGGTCACGTCGGGTCCGAGCATGGACAGGCCGATGCTCACACTGATGCTTTCCGGACCGCCCTCCACCTGGGCCGTGTTGGCGAGGCGGCCGCGCAAGCGCTCCGCCACGATGCGCGCGGCGGTGAGCTTGATCTCGGAGAAGATGACCAAGAACTCCTCGCCGCCCCAGCGTGCGACGATATCGTTGCGTCGAACATACTCGGTGAGTGAGCTCGCGATCTGCTGAAGAACCCGGTCGCCCGAGCTGTGACCGAATTCGTCGTTGATGGCCTTGAAATGGTCGACGTCGCACATCGCGACGCAGAGCCCCTTGTTGTTGCGACGGGCTCGCGCGATCTCCTCTTCGAGCCGCTTGGTTGCGTGCCGGCGATTGTAGAGGCCGGTCAGCCCGTCGGTGAGAGCGAGTTGCTTCGTTTCCTCGATGAGGAAGAGCGACTTGACGACGACGCCAAGAGCGTCTGCAACGAGCCTGGCGCTCCGAACGTCCTCGTCTGCGCAGTTCGCAGCCCCACAGAACACCTGAAGCGAGCCGAGTTTCTCCTCTCCGACGCGAATGTCGTAGCTCGTCGAGCGCCCCCCCACGACCGGTCCGCCATCGCCGAAGCGCGGGTCGGCCTCGACGGTGGTGTTGGCGGAGCCGAGGCTGCGTTCAGGAATGCCCAGGGCGGCGAGGCCCGCGACCGCGTCGCCCTCCGGCCAGGGTCCGCGCGCGCGAATCGAGTAGGTGGGTCCGCCGGGTCCGAGAAGCTCCAAGACCAGGTACGGAAGACCGATCACCTCGGCCGCGAGCGAAAGGACGTGCTCCCCGAACTCGAGGCGGTCGTTGACGTAGTTCATCAGCCGCCGGACCTCGGACTGCACCACCACATCGAAGAGATGGTGGTCGAGTACGGCGCTCACACGCTCGAGTGGCGTGCCCCGGAGTTCCGGCGCTCGGCTATCCCGCGGGCTCCGGTCTTTCATGAGCTCGTCGATCGCGGGCAGTAGCTTCTCCTCCATCTCCTCCTTCGAGAGATAGACGTCGGCACCTGCCTTGCGACCCCAGAAGCGCGTGTGGCTGGCCGTGGCGGCCGTCAGAAGAACGAAGGCGATGTCGGCCATGCCGGGGTCGCCCCGCAGCACCCGGCATAGCTGGACCCCGGTAATGGCATCCATTTCGATGTCGCTCACTACCAGGTCGAACCGCTGCTTCAGCGTGAGCTCGAGAGCCTCTTCGCCGGAGCTGGCTTCGGTGATCGCATAGGCGCGTGTCTCGAGCTTCTCCACAACGCGGCGACGGATCGCCGGACTGTCGTCCACGACCAGAACCCGAAATTGCTCGGACGCTTCGCTACCTTGCCCAGACTTAGAAGGCATGTCTCCCCGCCTTCATAATGAGAAAATCCCAAGGGAAATGCCAATCTATCTCGGCCGTCGACGCCATGGCCTTCCGTGGGGGGTGCGCTATAACCTCGCCGCATGACCGCATATGAGCCCGTGATTGGCCTCGAGGTGCACGCCCAGATGCGCTCCCGAACCAAGCTGTTTTGTGGCTGCCCCACCGATTATGGGGCGCCGCCAAACGAGCACACGTGTCCAGTGTGCCTCGCGCTTCCGGGGGCGCTCCCGGTGCCGAACGCCAAGGCGATCGAACTCGCGGTCCAAGCCGGGCTGGCGCTCGAATGTGAGGTGGCCTCACATAGCGTGTTCGCTCGCAAGAACTACTTCTATCCGGATTTGCCAAAGGGCTATCAGATCTCGCAGTTCGAACTCCCGCTGAACGGGGAAGGGCATCTCGACATCGAGGTGGACGGAGAGACGAAGCGAGTCGGCATCACGCGCATTCACGTCGAGGAAGACGCAGCGAAGAACATTCACGGAACCGGAACCAGCGCGGTCACCATCGTCGACTTCAACCGCGGCGGCACTCCGCTCATCGAAATCGTGAGCGAGCCGGACCTTCGAAGCGCGGACGAGGCGGAGGCCTACCTCCGAAAGCTCCGCGACATCCTGATGTTCATCGGCGTGAACGACGGCAACCTCGAAGAAGGTTCGTTTCGGTGCGATGCCAACGTTTCCATTCGACCGGTCGGCCAAGAAGAGCTCGGGACGCGGACCGAGTTGAAGAACATCAACTCCTTTCGCTTCGTGAAGAAGGCCATCGACCACGAGATCGCGCGGCAAGAGGGCGTCCTTCAAAACGGTGGTGCGATCGTTCAAGAGACACGAACCTGGAGCGAACCGCAGGGCAAGACGATCTCGATGCGCAGCAAGGAAGAGGCGCACGACTATCGTTATTTTCCAGACCCTGACCTCCCGCCCGTGGTAGTCGACGAGGCTCGCATCGAGGAGCTTCGCGCGGCGCTTCCGGAGCTGCCGCAGGCCAAGCGTGCCCGCTGGCAGGCGGCGATGGGAATCACGGACTACGACGCGGGCGTCCTCTCTGCGCATCCGGAGATCGCGCGTTACTTCGAAGAGACTGCCCAGCTGCTCTCGGAGCGCAGCAAGACCAAGTTGGCGTCTACCGGTAAGAAGGCCGCGAACTTCGTTCAGGCGGAAGTGCTTCGGCATGTCACGACGGACGGGCTCGACGCCGCCTTTCCAGTGGCCGCCAGCGCTGTGGCCGACCTGCTCGCTTCCGTCGAGGACGGGACCATCAACGGCAAGATCGCGAAGAAGGTCTTCGCCGACATGGTCGACACCGGCAAAGCGCCAAAGGTGATCATCGAAGAGCAGGGATTGGCCCAGGTCACCGACAGCGGCGCCATCGAAGAAGAGGTGAAACGCGTCATCGAGGCCAACCCGTCTCAGGTCGCGCAGTACAAGGGCGGTAAGGAAAGCCTCATCGGCTACTTCGTCGGACAGGTCATGAAAGCGACCAAAGGCGCCGCCAACCCGAAGGTCGTCAACGAGGCGCTCCGGCGGCTTCTGGACGCAGAGTGAGCCCGCGCCTCTCGCGGGAGCCCTTGAGCGGAGCCGACTGGTTCGCCGTCGAGTTCGACCCCGCGGAGCGCGATGTGGTCATGCTCGACCAGCGCCTGCTGCCAAGCGAGGTGCACTACCATCGCTTCCGCAAGCCAGACGAGGTAGCGACCGCGATTCGTTCGATGGTCGTTCGAGGCGCACCGGCGATTGGCATCGCCGCAGCGTATGCATTGGCGCTGGTCGCACGCGATGAAGATGGCGACGCCAAGATGTTCCTGATCGCCAATGGCATGGCTGGACGCCTGCTCAACGGAACGCGCCCCACCGCGGTGAACCTTGCATGGGCGATAGCGCGGATGTCGCGCAAGGCGGGCGAGGTCGCAGAGATGCCTCAGGAGGAGCGTTTTCAGGGAATGCTTGCCGAAGCCGAGGCGATTCACCGGGATGACGTGGCGGCGTGTCGCCGCATGGGAGCGCTCGGCGCCGAGGACGTGCCCGACGGAGCGGTGATTCTCACGCATTGCAATGCCGGCGCGCTGGCGACTGGCGGGTACGGGACGGCACTCGGCGTCATCCGGGCTGCACATGCAGCGGGGAAGGGTATCCGGGTGCTTGCCGACGAGACACGCCCGTACCTGCAAGGGGCGCGTCTCACCGCCTGGGAGTTGCACCAAGACGGGATCCCGGTGGAAGTGATCACCGACAACATGGCCGGACACTTCTTCCAGCGGGGCGAAATTGGGTTCGTCGTCGTGGGGAGCGATCGCATCGCGGCGAACTCGGACGTGGCGAACAAGATCGGGACGTACCCCGTGGCCGTCCTAGCGAATCGACACGAGGTGCCGTTCACCGTTGCCGCGCCCTGGAGCACCGTCGACCTCCGTACACCGACCGGCGCAGACATCCCGATCGAAGAGCGCGCACGTGACGAGGTCGCGAAGGTTGGAGACAAGACTCTCGTGGCCGACGGAATTCCGTGTCGACATCCGGGCTTCGATGTGACGCCCGCGGCGCTCATCGACGCGATCTACACCGAGCGAGGAGTCATTCGTCCGAAGATCGGTGAGCGCCCCGATGTCCTGCAGAGCGTCCCGGCTTAGAGCCGCATCAGCGCGGCGCCCCAGTTGAGGCCCGCCCCAAGGGCGAGGAAGCACAGCAGGTCGCCCTCGCGGATCCGGCCCTCTCGGCGCAGTTCGTCGGTGAGAATGCCGATGGTGGCCGCCGATGTGTTTCCGTATAGGGCGATGTTGGACGGGATCTTCTCGGGCGGAATCCGAAGCGCGTCCCGTACGGCCCGATTGATGCGGTCGTTCGCTTGGTGCGCGATGAAGTAATCGATGTCGTCTTGCTCGATGCCATGAGTCTTGCACAGGGAGCGGACGGTCCGTGACAGCGTTCGCACAGCCTTCTTGAGGAGCGAGGGTCCCGCCATTTTCGGGATGTGCGCGTCGGCCTCGAGCCCCTCGGGCGTGACGTACGGGATCTGCCCGAATCCGACGCCGGGCACGTACAGATGGTCGTAGGCGCGTCCATCGCTGTGAAGCTCAGCTCCGATCAAGCCCCCCTCGGGATGGCGACTTTGCCGAAGGACCATCGCCGCTGCGCCATCACCGAAGATCACTGCAAGACCTCGGTGTCGGTTCGCGCGCGCGTACGCCTCGGGTTCGATCTCCCGTTTGGCCTCGGAGCGCACCACATCCCAATCGGTCCAGGGCATGAAGCCGGCGTGCACATCGGCCCCCGCGAGGAGGATGGTCGTGGCTGCGCCGGACTTCAACAGGCCGTCGGCGAGCTGAAAGGCATACGGCATGGCGGCACACTGCTGTCGAATGTCGAGCGCAGGCACGCCGGGCAGCCCGAGCTTCGCGCCGAGAAGAGGACCGGACCCCGGGAAGAAATGCTCAGGGGTCATCGTGGCGAAGATGATGTAGTCGACGTCAGCGGGTTCGATTCCCGCATCGTCGAGCGCGAGCTTGGAAGCCTCGAGCGCGAGGTCGCTCGGCCCCTGACCCTCGACGGCGAAATGTCTTTGCCGAATCCCTGTCCGCGTTTGAATCCACTCGTCGCTGGTCTCCATGACGCGTGAGAGGGCATCGTTCGAAACGGGCTTTCCCGGCAGGAAGCGCCCCGTTCCGACGATGGTCACGCCGCTCATGCGAGAAGCTCACCTTGCCAAAGCGCCTCGGGGCCACTTCGGGTTCGGATGACGCGCGAGCGAGAGCCGTCGACGAGCACCTCGGGGGGGAGGGGCCGCGCGTTGTACATGCTCTGCATCTCCCGGCCGTACGCACCGGCTCCGCGAATCGCCAGGAGGTCGCCCGGCTTCAGGTCGGGCAGTGCGCGGTCCTTCGCAACGAAGTCGCCCGACTCGCACACCGGGCCCACCACGTCGACGGGAACGAGCGCGGCGTCCGCAGCCGGCTCGGCGATGGGCATGATGGCATGGTAGGCGCCGTAGAGAGCAGGCCGAATGAGCTCGGTCATGGCTGCGTCGACGATGACGAAGCGGCGGTCGCCTTGCCCCTTGGTGTAGAGAACGCGCGTGAGCAGGACACCCGCGTCGCCGACTAGTGCTCGTCCGGGCTCGGTGATGATTTCGATGCCCGGTCGCAACATGTCGGACGCTTCGAGGCCCTGGCGGATCGCATCGCCGAAGACGCGGGCGGGCGGGTAGGGGTCCACCTCTTGGCCGTAGTGCATCGGCCAACCGCCGCCGACGTCGAGGGCTCGGAGCTCCGCGCCTTGTTCGATGCAGCGGCGGGCGAAGCGTCCGAGGATCTCGATCGCCTCGCGGAGCGGCTGCGGCGACGAGAGCTGCGAGCCGATGTGGCATGCGACCGCTTCGAGCTCCAGGTGCGAGCTTTTCGCGATGCGCGGCAAGACGGACTCGGCCACCGGAAGGGACAGCCCAAACTTCGATTCTCGGAGCCCCGTGGCGATGTAGGGGTGCGTCTTGGCATCGACCTCGGGGTTTACTCGAAGGCCGATGGAGAGGGTTCGTCCGAGCTCCAGTGCGACGCTTTCGACCACGTCGAGCTCCTGGATGTTCTCTACATGGAGGGCGCGAATCCCCGCCTGCGCGGCGGCCATGATCTCCTCGCGGCGCTTGCCGACACCACTGTAGACGATGCGCTCGGGCGCGAATCCGGCCTTGAGTGCACGCTGAAGCTCGCCGACCGAGACGATGTCGGCACCACAGCCCTGGGAGGCCAGCCGGGACAGGATCGAAAGGTTGCCGTTGGCCTTGACCGCGTAGGCGATGAGATGGGGCGCGAAGCTGAGGGCCTCGTCGATCGAGCGATAGGACTCGTCGATGGACGCGCCCGAGTAGACGAACGCTGGCGTGTCGACCTCGGCCGCGATCGATTCGAGCGAGACCTCTTCACAGGTGAGAGTGCCCTCTCGATACGAGAACCACGGCGACTCGGGGATGTGCTCGTTGGACATGCCAGCCCCGTTATGCGTTGCGAGCGGCTGCGAGTCGACCCCGCAGTGCCGTAATGGCGTCCGAAACGCGGCTCCTCGCGGGGCCGCCGATGACGTCACGCCGCTCGACAGCAGTCTCCATGTCGAGTGCTGCAAAGATCGATTCGTCGAACGCCTCGTGCTCGGCCCGATAGGTCTCGAGCGGGAGCTCGCAAAGAGTCTTGCCCTCCTTCACGGCGTGCTGAACCAACCTTCCGGACACGTGGTGTGCCTCCCGGAACGGAATGCCCTTCGCTGCGAGCCAGTCGGCGACTTCGGTTGCATCGAGGAAGCCGGCCTTGAGGGCGGAGCTCATCCGCTCCCGGTCAAACCGTGCCGAGCCAATCGCGCCCGACAGCACCGCAAGGCAATCGTGAACGGTGTCGAAGGCTTCGAACACAGGTGCCTTGTCTTCCTGCAGGTCGCGATTGTAGGCCAGGGGAAGGCCCTTCAGCATGACGATGAGGTTGACCAGGGAACCGACCACGCGACCGGTCTTGCCGCGAACGAGCTCGGGCATGTCGGGGTTCTTCTTCTGCGGCATGATCGACGAGCCCGTGGTGAAGGCATCGCTCATCTGCATGAACGAAAACTCCTGACTCGACCAAAGCACGAGCTCCTCGGCGATTCGAGAGAGATGAACCGAGCAGATCGCGAGGGCGCTGACTGCTTCGAGCAAGAAGTCTCGGCTGCTCACCGCGTCGAGTGAATTGCGCATCGGCGCGTCGAAGCCAAGAGAGCGAGCGCTCGCTTCCCGGTCCACTGGAAACGTGGTGCCGGCGAGGGCTGCGGCTCCAAGCGGCGATTCGTTCATTCGTTTTGCGGCATCGACCAGCCTGCCTCGGTCTCGTTCGAGCATTTCCGCCCAGGCGAGGAGGTGGTGCGAAAGTCGAATCGGTTGCGCGCGCTGGAGGTGCGTGTAGCCGGGCATCAGGTAGTCGAGGTGGGCTTCCGCCTGATCTGCGAGAACAGCGAGAAGGGCATCGATGTCGTTGATGACCAAGCCACATGCCTCCCGAGTCCACAGACGCATGTCGGTCGCGACTTGGTCGTTCCTGCTGCGGGCGGTGTGCAGGCGTCCGCCGGCATCACCGATGGCCTCGGTCAGGGCGGCCTCGATGTTCATGTGAACGTCTTCTTTGGCGGCGTCCCAGTCGAACTCGCCCGCTTCGATCGAACTCCCGATCTTCTGGAGCCCGGAGACGATTCGATCACTGTCGTCCTTCGACAGGATGCTGCGGTCGGCCAGCATGCGGACATGGGCGATCGAGCCCTCGATGTCTTGGCGCCAAAGGCGGCCGTCGACGTCGACGCTCGCGCTGAATCTTGCTGCGATCGCGTCCAGCTCTTCCTCGAACCGTCCGCCCCATGCCTTGTCGCTCATCGTTCCTTCTCCGCTATTGCCGCATCGGCACTCGCAGGTCTACACGGCGAAGCAGGCGGGAGCCAGCCCGGAGCGACCAGGCTTCCATCGTGAGTCCGAAGAGTGCTGCTGGGGCCGGGGTCAACCAGCCGAGCCAAGCCCCGAGCGAGACGACGGCGAGCGCAGCCAGGCAGGCGCCGAACGAGCGGGAAGTTGAGCGCCGGACTGCACGAGCCAGCCAAAGTGCGCTGGCCGCATCCCGGACGTCACGGCTCGCGACGACGATGCCACGGCCTTCGATGGCGCTCCCAACGAGCCGAAGCGAGATCGGTACGTCGGCGGCGGCCAGGACATCGTCGTCCTCGCCACCCCTTCCGATGGCCGCGGTGACCCCGCCCGTTTCACGAAGCGCCCGAACCTCTTGAACCCGTTCGAGGGGCAGGAGCGGCGCCTTGACGCGCGAGGCGCCAAGTTGAGACGCGATGCGCTCGACGGTCCGGCGATCGTCTCCGGAGAGGATCACGACTTCGGACGGTAGGTCGATGATGCGCTGTACCGCTGCCGGAGCGCCGACGTGCGTCGGATCGAGCACCGAGATGAGCGCTTCGAGGTTGCCGTCCACAGCGACGAAGATCGGAGTGAGTCCTTCGTTCTCGATGTGTTTCGCGTCGTCGTCGGCGGCAGCCACACTGATCCCCTCGTCGAGCAAGAGCTGCCGGCGGCCGACGACCAGCGATACCCCGCGTGTGGTCACCGCGGTGACTCCGAGGCCTCCGAGGACGCGTTCCTTTCGCACGGTCGCGGGCGCCACTCCTTCTTCTTCGGCGTAGCGGATGATGGCGCGCGCAACCGGATGCTCGTTGCTTGCTTCTTCCGCGGCTGCCGCGAGTCCGAGGACGTCCTCGATCCTCATCGTTCCGACCGGCTTGACCTGCTGAACCACAGGGGTGCCGGCGGTGAGAGCGCCCCGCAGCAAGATGGCGGTGGTGTTCGTGCGACTCGCCTCACGCAGTGCGCGCGCGCTCCCGAAAAACATTCCGCGTCGGGCGGCTGCACGGGCTCCGGCGCCGAGCGGGGCGTCGAGCGCTGCGAGCGCCGCGAGGGCAGGCAGGCCGAGTAAGAGCGATGCGGCACTCTCGATGCCGGAGGTCGCGAGCAAGGCGGCCGCCCCAGCACCGATCGGCAACCAGCTCCAGCGGGCGAGCAAGTACCGAATCTGCGCAGTGATGCCGGCGTCCCGCTGCATGCCGCGCGAAAGGTCGATCGCCATGACGATGCTCCGGTCTCGCTTCGTGCGTCGTGCTCGGATCGTGACGGCACCCTCGAGGAGTCGAGTGCCCGCGAGAATGAAGTCGCCCTCATAGTAGCGTTTCGAGTGCGTGGCTCCTGGGTAGAGGAGGCCGACTCCAGCGCCCTGTTCCACGATGCCATCCACCGGCGCGTACTCGGCTTCGAGTAGGACGACCTGGTCACCCGGGCGAAGCTCGGAGGTTGCTACCTCTTCGTATTCGGCGTTGCCGGTCGATGGTACTCGGGCTCGGCGAGGCAGGGTCGCGCGCAGTTCTCGCCCGAGTGCGCGGACAGACGTCCGCGCCGCCCCGTGGATCCAGTTCCGAGAAGACAGGACGACTGCCGCCGCCGATGCGCCGAGTAGCGACCATCGCTCCACGCTCGGATCGCTCGCGAGCACGCCCGCCAACGCGGCGAGCGCCAATCCGGCCGGCCCGACGAGGCAAAGTGAGGGGGTCGCGCGGATCGTGCCGAGCGGAATCCGGGCGTTGACGGCGGCGCAGAGCACGATGAGGAACGCCCCAAGCCAGCCAAGCTCTCGGCTCGGGCTCGCCGCGATGATGATGAGGGCCAGAAGCCCGAGTCCCATGGCGACTAGCGGGTCGTACACGCGGCCGGAGGCGCCTTCTCCGTCGGCCAGATCGCTTGGCTCTCGGACCAGCGTCGCCTCACGCACGAGGTCGGGTATGGACGGCCTCGGCGCACTGGCCGTGGGCGTCGGCGCCCTCGCGGGGGCATCGTATGGGCGCTCTCCCGCGAGAAAGCGCTCGCGGCATGCCTCTGCACAGAGGAAGCGAACGCCGTCCTCGAGCCAAAGCACTCGCGGCGCCCGAATCGGATCGACGTCCCGGCCGCACGCTGGGCATCGCTCGGAAGCGAATCTCGGGCGTTCGGGCAGCATGGACAGGGCTCCTACGAGGAATCGACAGCCGGTCAAGGACGGGGTAAGGGTCCGCCCGGAGGTCAGATGACGACGCGTGTGGAAACCGATTCGATGGGCCCGGTCGAGGTGCCTGCGGACAAGTACTACGGCGCACAGACCATGAGGTCGCGCATGAACTTCCGAATCGGCACGGAGACGATGCCGATCGAGATCGTTCGGGCGTTCGGCATTCTCAAGAAGGCTGCTGCGATCACCAACACCGAGCTCGGCAACCTCGAAAAGGACGTCTGTGACCTGATCGTACAGGCTGCGGACGAGGTCATCGAGGGGAAGCTCGACGATCACTTCCCGCTGGTCGTCTGGCAGACGGGCTCCGGAACACAGTCGAACATGAACGTGAACGAGGTGATCGCGAATCGCGCCATCGAGCTTGCGGGTGGCGAAATCGGAAGCAAGACGCCCGTCCACCCGAACGACCACGTGAATCGCTCCCAGTCTTCGAACGACACCTTTCCGACGGCGATGCACATCGCAGCGGTGATCGCTATCGACGAGATGGTGCCGAAGGTGCGCCTGCTTCGAGATACGCTCGACGCCAAGTCGAAGGACTTCGCCGACATCGTCAAGATTGGCCGCACCCACCTTCAGGACGCGACCCCGCTCACGCTCGGCCAGGAAATCAGCGGCTGGGTGGCGCAGATCGAGCATGGACTGGCCGCCGTCGAAGCGACCATGCCGCAGCTTCGCGAGCTCGCGCTCGGCGGCACGGCCGTGGGCACCGGGCTCAACACGCATCCTAAGTACGCCACACAGGTTGCCGCGAAGATCGGCGAGCTCAGCAAGAAGAGCTTCGTCTCGGCGCCCAACAAGTTTGCTGCGCTTGCGGCACACGACGCCTTCGTCGGGACGAGCGGGGCGCTCAAGCAATTGGCGGTCGCTCTCCTCAAGATCGCCAACGACGTGCGATGGCTGTCCTCGGGGCCTCGCTCGGGCATTGGCGAGATCCGGATTCCGGAGAACGAACCAGGAAGCTCGATCATGCCAGGGAAGGTCAACCCGACTCAGTGCGAGGCAATGACCATGGTGTGTGCCCAGGTGATGGGGAACGACGCTACGATCGGGTTCGCTGGCTCACAGGGCAATTTCGAGCTGAACGTCTACAAGCCCGTGATGGCCTACAATCTGCTGCAATCGGTCCGGCTCCTCGGCGACGCGTGCCAGAGCTTCAACGACAATTGCGCCGTCGGGATCGAGCCGAATCTCGAGACGATCGACGACAAACTCCGTCGCTCGCTCATGCTCGTCACTGCACTCAACCCGATCTGCGGTTATGACAACGCCGCAAAGATCGCGAAGCACGCCTACAAGCAGAACACAACGCTTCGCGAAGCGGCCATCGAACTTGGGGTTCTCACGGGTGAGCAGTTCGATGATGCGATCAAGCCCGAAGAGATGGTTGGGCCGTTGAAGGTATGAGCGTCGAGATAAGGCAGCATCGGCCGGGCGAGGACCTCGACGACTTCAAGCAGGTGGCCTTCGACATCTACGCCGATGACCCGGCTTGGATCGCCCCGCTCAACATGGAAATCAGCGATCGGCTCACCCCGGAGAAAAACCCCTTCTTCGAACATGCCGAGGTCGCACTTTTCACCGCGTGGAAAGACGAAAGGCTCGTTGGGCGCATCTCAGCGCAGATCGATCACGAGCATCTGCGCATCCACGAGGACAACGCCGGCTTCTTCGGCTTCTTCGATACGATTGACGATCAAGAGGTAGCGACCGCGCTCGTCGAGGCGGCGGAGCGTTGGTTGGTGGAACGGGGGATGTCCCTGATGCGGGGTCCGTTCTCGCTTTCGATCAACGAGGAGAGCGGCCTCTTGGTCGAAGGTTTCGATGAGCCGCCCGTGGTCATGTGCCCGCATCATCGCGCGTATCAGGGGGCACTTGCCGAAGGTGCAGGCCTCGTGAAGGCGAAGGACTGTTACGGCTGGCGATACGAAGTCGGTGAGCCGGCGCCCCGCGCGCAACGGGCTTGGGAGGCCATCACGGCGCTACCCGAGCTGAAGTTTCGGACGGTCGATACGGGCAAACTGAAAACGCAGGTCCACGACATCCTTGGCGTCTTCAACGATGCCTGGCAGCACAATTGGGGCTTCGTGCCGGCGACGGACGCGGAGGCCAAGAAGATGGCCGCCGACCTGAAGCTCATGCTCAACGACCTCTCGTTCTTCGCCGAGATCGACGGGCAGCCGGTGGGCATCTGCATTTGCCTGCCTAACCTCAATGAGGTGACGCGCGACTTCGGCGGCAAGCTGACGCCTCTCAATGTTGGCAAGCTGGTTTGGCGACTCAAGGTGCGCGAGCCGAGCTCGGCACGCCTGATGCTGCTCGGCATCAAGACCGAGCTTCGCGGCAAGAAGCGATACGCGCCGCTGGCCATGGCGATCATCGCCGAGCTGATTCGCCGCGGCCGGCGGATGAACTACGAGTGGGCCGAGCTTGGTTGGACCCTCGAGGACAACCGCCTGATCAACGCAACGATTCGGAGCATCGGCGCGACGATCTACAAGCGATATCGAATCTACGAGAAGCCCATCGGCTAGCGCTCGAGCGTGAGCCGTTTGCCGTCGCTCGTGAGGATGAGCCCGCCACGCAGGTCGGTGCGCCAGACTTGGGCCCCGGCCTCTCGAAGTCGTGCGAGCACCCTCGGACTCGGGTGCCCGTAGCGATTGCCGGCCCCGCTGCTGATGATCGCGAGTTCGGGCTGCACGGCCCCGAGGAAGCCCTGGGTCGATGAGGTGCGGGAGCCATGGTGGGCCACCTTGAGCACGTCCGCCGGGCCGAGGCGTCCGCTGGCCAAGAGCCTATGTTCAGCTTCGGCCTCGAGGTCCCCGGTGAAGAGAATGCTGCGCTCCCCGTAGCTCAGGCGCAGCAACAGCGAGTTGTCGTTGAGCGGGAGGCCCGGGTCGTACCGCGGGCAGGGCCAGAGAGGCTCGATTCGGGCGCCTCCGAAATCCCAAGTTGTTCCGCATAGCTCGGCGGGAAACCTAAGCCTGATTCCGGTCGCGAGCGCCTGGTTGAGAAGTGAGTGCATCGCCCCGTCTTGCTCCTCGCAAAGGAGCTGTCCGTTGAGCCAAATCTCGCCGATGGCGACCTCGTCGAGGAGCGCGGCGAGACCCCCATAGTGGTCGGGGTGACCGTGTGTGACCACGACCAGGTCGATTCGGGAGCGTCGCCGGGCCCGGAGAAGAGCACGGAGCTCTCGGCTGGCCGGATGCTTGCCGCCCTGTCCGGTGTCGATGAGCGCCACCCGTCCGTCTGGGAAATCGATGAGGGCGGCATCTCCTTGGCCGACGTCCACGAATGTGACCCGCAGCTCGTCTCGGGGCTGCTCGCGCTCGATGAGCTGGGCCTCTGCGCCGAGCCAAAGTAGCCCGGCCCCCGCGAGGATGAGGGCTCGACGAAGCGCGCCGCGTGAGGTGAGGAGGGCGAGCGATGCGCCCGCGACGATGAGGCCCTGGGCGGCGTCGAGTGGGGGCAGATGCCCGGCTACGGCCAGCGTGGAGAGCCCGTCGCAGACCCGGAGGAGAAGATTCACCGATACGCCGAGGGCCCAGTTGAACCCTGTGGTCAGTTCGGGGGCCCAGGCGCCAAGCGCAACGAGATGGGCTAGCGGAATCACGACCCAGCTCCCGAACGGGAGAACGACGATGTTCGTGAGCCAGCCGATGAGAGGGACGCCGCCGAACCACCACCAGACCAAGGGCGCGGTGGCCACCAGGGTTCGAGCGCTCACGATTGCGGCGCTCCGGAGCCAGCTCCGATGGCCCCCCGGGCGCGGGGCACTGAGGATAGCCACCGTGGCGACGATGGACAGAAGGAACGCAGGCCGCAGAGCCATCGAAGGGTCGGGCCCCGAGAGCACGAGCGCAGCCGTCGCCGTGATCGCCACCGGGGAAGGGCGCTGTCCGAGCGCGACCAAAGCCCAGGTGATGGCTGCGGTGACCGCTGCGCGCCATGCGCTCGGGGACCCACCTGCGAGCAATGCGTGAAGGATGGTCAGAGGCACACCAAGCCCGGCCGCGAGCCGCCGCGCATCGAACGAGGTGCCGAGCCCGGCAAAGAGCCAGCGGAGCATCGCGATGAGCGAGCCGCTGACCAGGGCGACATGCAGGCCGGACACTGCGAACAGGTGCGCAAGACCCACGGACGCGATGGTCTTGCGACGCTCATAGCCGAGCGCTCCACCGTCACCGAGCACCAATGCGCGTGCGACCGCTGCGGTGTCCGGGTCGAGCGTTCCTTGGATGTGTGCCCGCACGCGTGCGCGAACGTTGTGAATGCGGAGCCGCCATGGACTCACGGCGACCACGGAGAGTGGGCGGTCGAGACGACCCCAGCATCCAGCGGCGCGCTTCTCCCCCAAGCGCGGATGAGGGGAAGGGTTGTGCAATGTGGTTCGCGGTCTCACGTCGGCGTGAAACGAGACCTCGCTCCCAAGCGGCGCTGCGTCCTCGAACGAGCCCCTCACATGGATGTCCGGGCCATTCGGCACACGGAGTCGCGTCGCCACATCGTCCGTTCGGTACCGGACCGACTCGACTCTGGCTACGGCGTGGATGGCGCCCGAGGGGCGACACGGAACGGAGCGGGGCGGCGAGAAGGAAAGGCCGCAGCAGAGGGCGAGGGCACCGAGCACCACGCGCCAAAGCCTCGCCTGAAGCCCAGCACCATGAAACGTGAGCGAGAGCGCCCCGAGGATGGCGAAGCCCGCGAACAATGGCCCGGCGGAGGGCCCCCATTGGGCGGCGACCAGCAGTCCAAGGAGCCATCCGCTTGCGACCCATGCGAGCACTCTGTCGGCCCAGCAAGACGTATGCCGCCGCGGCGCGGCCGCCTACGGCAGGGGAAACAGGCCAGTGACCCTGGCGGCCGGCGGCGTCGGCGTGGCTCTCGCCGGAACGCTAGTAAAGGGCGACGGCGACGAGGCAGGCCGCGTAGGCGGCGAGCAGGACCAGCGCGTCGGGTTCGAGTTGCCGAAGTCGAGTTCGCTCCGACTCGCCGACGATAGCCGCCACAGCAATCGCCATGAGGAGGATGGCACCGACCCCTGCCACGGCCTGGGCCGGTGCGACCGAGGCGAGGATCGGCCCATCGGTGTAGGCGAGATCCGCGAACAGCAGCACGCTCATGTTCGCGACGTTGCTCCCGAAGAGATTGCCTACGGCCATGTCGTACGCGCCGATGCGCAGTGATGCGATCGACGCGACGAGCTCTGGCAGCGACGTAGTGACCGCCAAGAGCGCCGCGCCGAGAAAGGTCTGCCCAACGCCGGTGTGCTCGGCGATCGCCTTCACGGCCAAGGTGACGAGCGGCGCGCTCAGGAAAATGAAGGTGACCGCGAACCCGAAGCGCAACCAAAGCGCCCCGGTCGAGAACTCCGCGGCGCGCTCACTCCAGCCGGTGGGCTTCTGAATCGGGATCGGATGGGCATCGAGCCCGGGGCGTGCGAGGCTCGGCATTCGCCGAAACCATGCGATCGAGAGCACGTAGAGAACCATGATCAGGATCGGCGCGAATCCGACCCAGCCGATGCCCGCCTCGGAGCCCGTGAGGATGCTCAGAGTGGCAATGGCCGTGAGGCCAATCGCCACAGCGGCGACTCTTGCGTGACCGAGCTCGACAGAAGGCCATACGCGACCGCGATACAGAAGGTCGATGATTGCGAGGATGGCCATGTTCGCCATCGAGGAGCCGAGAAGGTCACCGACGGCGAGGTCCGGTGCGTCCGCGCGCGCGGCGGTGACGTCGGCGACGACCTCGGGGAGGGACGTCGCGAACGCCAGCATCAGCGTGCCGACGAAGAGCCGGCTCATGTGCATACGCTCGGCGATCGCGTCGGCGTATCCGGCCAGGGAGGAACCTGCCTTCACGAGCACCGCGGCGCTCAGAAGAAAAACGACGACCGCCTGCCAGATCCCCACGAGCGCTTCATACCACGGCTGCCGGTGCCGCGGTCCCTCAGGGTTTGAGCCAGGTGTAACTCGCCCGAAGCGCCTCCCGGCCCCCGCTCCCGATCGGGTCGCCGTGTGCAACGCAGATGGCATCGAACGGACGCTCGAGGATCGCGTCGAGGGAGCGCCGGGCGGCCCGCTTGTCACGGAATGCCATTCGGAGGGCTCGGCTGAGGCCAGGCTTCCCGTAGATGCCGCTGGCGCGCAAATAGGTGCGCGTAAACCAGTGGTCGGACGACGCGAAGTTCTCGATGAGGTCGGAGCAGATCAACGTGCCCGAGGGATGATGAAGGAAGCTGGTCTCCTTCAGGAGAGTTCCCTCGATCGGAAGCGCTTCGATCTCGCCGCGCCAAGAGGGATCCTGCGTGGAGCTGAGAATCGCGTCCGCGTGGAGGTCGGGCCGCTTCTTGTCGAGCCCCGGGGCGAGGTGAAGCTTAGCCGAGGGGTAGAGCTCGACGGCGCCTTTCGCATGGAGATGGTGAAAGAGGTTCGGCGCCACGATGTGGCTCACGTCCCCAAGCGCGTCGATCTCCGCCTTCATCGCATCGTCGATGGCGATCGGAGAATGGACGAAGAGGCTCCCATCGCCGAGACGCACGATGGTCATGCGTGCGCCAAACTCGAGGCCATAAAAACTCTGGGGCGTCCAGGCGACCCAAATGTCATCAGTCAGCTGTTTGAGCATGGTGGGCGCAAGCGTGAGGCTCGGCGCAGCCGTTCGTCAAGCGAGTCTTGCCGCGCCCGAGGTGCCCGAGCTCGTCACTCCCGCCCTCAAGGCTTGCTTCGCGCCTGTCGATACGCTTGCCGCAGGACTTCGACCGAGCGGTTCAGAGCCTCTCGCTCTTCGGCATCCATTTCGGGCTCGATGACCTCGACGGCGCCCGTTCGGCCGACAATCGTCGGGAGTGAGATCGCCACGTCACGAATTCCGGCGGCGCCTTCCTGGACGCGCGAGATGGTCAGGACTCTTCGTCCTCCTCCTCGGAGCGTCCAACGGAGCAGCGCTGCGGTCACCAGGCCGATCGCGTGGTTGGTCGAGCCCTTCTTCGCGATGATCTGGTAGGCCGCATTGCGCACCTCGTGTGCGATCTCGAGCTCCTTTTCGCGACTCCAACCTGGCCGCGCGCGAAGCCGAACCCCGCCAAGCTGGGCACCCGACCAGAGCACCACAGACGAGTCGCCATGCTCGCCCACGACCTGGGCGTGGATCGAGCGAGGCTCCAAATCGAGCGTTCGTCCGAGCGCCTCGCGAAGACGCGCCGTGTCGAGCATCGTTCCGGTGCCGATGACCCGCGGGAGGGGCAGACCGGAAGCCTCGGCGGCCACTTGCGTCATGACGTCGACTGGGTTGGTGACGATGACCAACATCCCTTGCATGGCGGACAATCGTTCCGCGATGCCGTGCACGATCGTGGCGTTGACCCGAAGCAAGTCGAGTCGGCTGTCCTTGGGGCCTCCCCCTTTGCCTGCCGCGATGATGACCGCATCTGCGTCGAGCATCTCGTCGATGGAAGCGGCCCGGACCGACGCCGTCGGATAGAAGGCTGCGCCTTGCGCGAGGTCCATCGCTTCACCTTCCGCGAGCCCCGGCTTGGCGTCGTCGAGCAGCAGCTCCGTGGCGAGCCCGCTGTGAAGGATGGACGAAGCCACGCTCGCCCCGACCCAGCCCATGCCCACGATGCCGATCTTCATTGGTCCCTGCGCGCGAGGGTACCGCTTGGCGCCTCAATCGAGTAGAAGAACTTTGTTCATGACCGTGCTTAAACCGAAGTTCGCCATTGGACAGCTCGTTCATCACCGACTGTTCGACTACCGCGGAGTCGTCGTCGACATCGATGCGACATTTTCACTAAGCGACGCGTGGTACGATCAGGTCGCAAAGAGCCGACCGCCCAAGGACGCGCCGTGGTATCGGGTTTTGGTCGGAGGCGCGATGCATGAGACGTACGTTGCGGAGCGCAATCTCGAAGAAGACAGCGTGGGTTCGCCCATCGAGCACCCGCTCCTGGGGCATTTCTTCGATTCATTTGAGGACGGTCACTATGTCCGTAACCGTGCGCTCAACTAGCGATTGGTGTGAGCGCCAAGGAGTGCCTGTGGCTCGCACTGTCGTTCCTCACACTCCGAGACCTACGGCACGCGGCTCTCACGGATCTGGCGGAGGTCACACAGAGCGTCGGGGCTGTGGCAGCCGTGGCCGGTCACCGGGATCTCCGGACCACGAGTCGATACTTCAATGCCCGAGAGCGCGCGGCTACGGCTGCGCTCAGGGCACGCACCGCGGCCGAGCAGCAACTTGAAATCCGGGCGATAACTGCCACGATAACTGGAACCGTAACTGGAACGGAGCTTTCCGGACGGTCGGCCGAAATCATTTTACCCCGGAAAAACCGGGATGGACGCGTAGCTCAGCTGGATAGAGCGCTCCCCTCCGGAGGGAGAGGTCGCAGGTTCGAATCCTGCCGTGTCTGCCAGGAATCCTGGGACAAAATCGCAGCCCACGCTTCGCAGGTTTGATCGGTGACGGGTTCTGTGCCGGGTTTGAAGCGATCTTCTCTCGCCCGCGCGCGCAACGCGGCTTCGGCCGAGTCGGCCTGCGGGCTCACGTAGACGCGACTCGCCATCTCCGTCGAGCTATGGCCGCCGACGTATGCCGCGGCAGCCAGCCCTTCGCGTTCGGCGATGTCGGTGAGACAACGATGCCGCAGGTCGCACGGTGTGAGGTGACGGGCGCGTTCCTCGCCCACGACGGGACGTGCAGCCGTCCGGAAGGTCTTGAGATAGTGGAAGCCCGAGAAGATACGACCACGGGCCGGAGCGACCGCCTCGAGGGCCGCACGGGCGCGAGGGGAGAGCCAGAGCGGGCGGCCGTTGCCTTCCTTGTCGACGTCCGCAGAGAGGCGAAGGAACTCCGTGCCAGGTTCGTAGTGCTTGGGCACTGCGAGCTTGTCCATCGTCTCGCGCCGGATGCCGAGCTCGGCGGCGAGCGTTGCGAACGCTTTCACCGGATGCCCGGCCCGGCTGCGCTCCGGAAGGCGGTCGAGGATGGCCAGCACTTCGGCGCGCGTGACGTGCGTCTTGTCTCGCCCGCGGAGCGCCTTCTTGCCCATGGCCTTCTTTGGAAGGCTCGGAACGTCCAGGGGAGCAAGGTAGTCGCGACCGCGCGTGCTCGCCCATCGCACAAACCGAACGAGCGTCGCGCGCTCCTTCTTCACGGTCGCACGCGACACGTTTCGCAACCGCGCACGGTAGTAGTCCTCGCTCTCTTAGCCCATCGGGCTCAACATGAGCGCCGAATTTCGCGGTACTAGATGTTACGTCGCCTGGGACGCGAACCGGAAAGGGCGTTTATAGTTACTAGGCTCACGTCGCGCCAACTGCCGACCGCGTGATTTCAGGCCCTTGGCGGCATGAGGGTGGCGGTTTCAACCGAAGCCGTCGAGGGCCGCCGCGCTACGGAATCACAACGCAATCGGTCCTTGCTTGCGACGCTTTCGCCGACGTCGGTCGGCTCTCTCTCTCGACGACGCCCGCCAACCCGGGTCGGCCTGGATAGGTCAACCCGGGTGCGGTCGCGGGTGCGGTCGCCGTGGGCTCAGGGTGCCGGACACGTGGGCAGGTCCCATGGCGGCGGGGGGCCTCCAGATTCTTGCCAAATCGTGAAATCGTACAACGAGAAGAACTGAAACGAGAGTTCGTCGAGTTGATTGTTCTCGTAGCAATTGCCGTGGTACGGGGTGAAGTCTTCTGGGGGGAAGAAGGGAAAGAGCTCCGGAGGGAAGGGTAGAAAGTCCACCGGCAGCGTGCCCAACGTGAGCTGGGCAGCGAGCGCGCCGAACGGCAGAGGCGGAGGATTCGTTCCGTTGTTGACCAGAACATTGCTCACGACTTGGTTATTCTTGGCCGTTTGATCCAAGAGGAACGCAGGGTTCGAGCTATCCGGGTCCGACCCACAGGGGAAGCTGGTCAAGCTGGTGACCGCGCAGTAATCGGTAATGGCAATCCCGACGTACTCGTTGTTTTCGATCAGGTTTCCTTCGATCAACCCATCGTCCGTGCCCAGAATGAAGATCCCGATTCCCGGGGGAATCTCCGAGAGAATGCCTCCCGGGGCCGTGTTGCCCTTGTTGTTGTCGTGGAACCAGTTGTTCACCAGATCGATGTTCGTGGCGCCTGGTCGGTCATCGAAAATGTCCGGCAGAAGCAGGATCGCGGCACCGACCGTGTTGCCTCGGGCCTCGTTGCCGATGAGCAGGATGTCGTCGCTGTTCGAAACCTCGAAGCCGTTGACGTTCCCTTCGGCGAGGTTGTTGATCGCCACGACGTGTTCGGAGGTCTCGATCCAAATTCCGCTGTCGTCCGAGCCCGTGGCGACGCTATTGCTGATCAC
>Ga0316189_10001340_pt1 | contig 24572 bp, 21 predicted proteins | sample LowCovwburrow_MG_FD_204930 | JGI IMG/M metagenome (GOLD analysis project Ga0316189, IMG submission 204930) | Coastal sediment microbial communities from Maine, United States - Lowes Cove worm burrow | ecosystem: Environmental > Aquatic > Marine > Coastal > Sediment | place: USA: Maine... | reverse complement strand
CCCTCGTGGCCTCCGGTCACAAGCAGGCGTTCTGCATGCTGGACACGATCAGCTGGGCGTGGCCGTTCGAGTTTTCGCAGTTCGACTGCGCCAACCAAGGCATCAGCCGTGGCTTCACCGACAACTACGAGTCCGGGCTGCCGTGCCAGTGGGTGGACGTCACAGGCGTCGCCCCCGGTGACTACACGCTGCGCATCGAGCTCAATCCCACCCGGCCCGGCGACGCATACCCACTGCTCAACGAGCGCGACTACGCCAACAATGTGCTCGAAGTGCCCGTGACCGTGCCCTGAGCTTGGGCGAGTCGTCTGAAATCGGCACACCGTCCGGGGCCGAAGTTGCAGCGAACCGTCGTCACTTGCCGCGGAGTGCCTGCAGCCCGCGGCCGGTCTTCTTGCGCAGCAGGTTGCCTAGCGTTGCACCATCGCTATAGCCCACCTCGCCTGCGATCTCATCCAGCGTTGCCTCGGACGTTTGCAGACGGTGGATCGCTCGCGCGATGCGTAGGTCCTGGACGTACGCAATGGGTGAGCGACCGAGCACGCGCTGCACGTGGCGTTGGAGGGAACGCTGGCTCATACCGACGGCGCTGGCGGCAGCGGACACCGCGAAGTCGGCCAGATGTTCGCGGCTCCAGCGTTCGAAACGCTCCACCGAGGGATCGGCGTGGGCTATCTGGTCGGCGATGGCGTAGGACGCTTGGGAGGTCCGCTGGTCGCACAACAAGTACCGCGCCGTAGTACTGGCAAGGTCCGGACTGAGGCGTCGGACCACCCACAGCGCGAGATCGACATGGGCCAGTGCCGCGCCTGCGGTGATGACCCCGGGGGCGTGGACCACCATGGTCGACTCTTCGAGTTGGACACAGGGGAAGCGGGCTCGGAAGTCGGCGCTCAGCCACCAACTGGTCGTCGCCGCCATGCCGTCGAGCAGGCCGGACTGGGCGACCACGTACGTACCCGTACAGGCAGCGCCGACCTCGACGCCTTCGGCGTGCCAGTCCCGCAGCTGCTGCGTGGCTTGGCGCGTGTCGTCGCGCTCGAGCAACCCACACAGCGTGTCGGGTGCGGTGCAGCCATGGGCGGGCACCAACACCAGGTCTGGTCGGGTGACTGGTGGGGCTCCGACAGGGACGGTCAGACCGTGTTGGGTGCGCACCCCTCCGCCCACGCCAAACAGCTCCACGGCAAAGCGGGGGCCGCCGTCCTCGGAGGATGCCGAGAGCTTGTCGGCCAACGCAAAGGTATCCAGCAGCGAGCTCAACCCGAGGTCAAACACGCCGTCGAGCGCGAGGATACCGACGTGCATGTCCGAAATCGTATCAAACGTGTCGGATCGGACACTACCGAAGTGGGGCACGCGCACCTACGTTGAACGCATCGGTCGGCTTCGGCGAGCATCATGAACACCACTCAGTTTTTCCCTGCGTTCCTGTCATCGCCGTTGCAGCGCATCCGCGGGTGGGTCCAAAAGGGCACGTCGGCCGACGGCGCCGATGCGTATCGCGATGCATTCGGACTGTCGGCCCCGGTTCCCGCTCACCACGGGCAGCGGCGCATCCCCGACGAGGGCTTCTTCAGCGGCCCCGCGGTCGGGGAACGCCTTCCGGACTTCGCACTGCGTGGAACAGCCGGAAGCCTGGTCGACTTCCACACGGATCGAGCGGGCGCGAAGGCTGCCGTGGTGTTTTTTAGATCGGCGGTGTGGTGACCCTTGTGCATGACGCAGCTGGTCGAGCTGCAGGCAGCACTCCCGAAGTTCCGCGATGCAGGGATCAAGCTCTACGCAGTCTCGTATGACGAGCCCGCGGCGCTGGACGACTTCGCTCGTCACCACAACATCACCTACCCGCTGCTGTCAGACCTGGGCTCGAAGGTGATCGACCGGTTTGGGATCCGCAACCGGTTCGTGACCGAAGAGCAAGTGCCCTACTACGGCATCCCGTTTCCCGGGACGTACCTGGTTGATGAAAGCGGGGTGGTCACCGCGAAGTTCTTCCATCGCAACATCGCGCACCGACACAGCAGCGAGTCGGTGATCGACAGCGCGTTGGGAGCGATCCTCGTGGGGGACGATGAGCCGCAGGCCGCAGCGGAAGACGACGGAATCCGCGTCACGGCCGCGTACCACGGCGGCGGTGGGCAGATAAAGTCCGGGGCGCTGCGCGAAGTCGTGGTGCGGTTCGAGCTTGCTGCGGGGCTGCACATTTATGGGCCCCCCGTTCCGGCGGGGATGGTCGCCACTACGGTCCGCGTCAGTGGCCCGCCCGGGCTACACGTCGGGCAAACCCAGGCGCCGCCGAGTCACCCGTTCAGTCTCCCTGGAGTCGACGCCGAGTTGCAGGTGTGGGACGGCCGAGTCGACTTCGTGGTGCCCGTGTACGTCGACGACCGCATCGCGAGCATGGTCGAGAGCGTTCGCGATGAAGCGATTACGCTGAAGGTGCAGGTCGAGTACCAGGCGTGCAGCGAAGAGTCGTGCCGGATCCCACAGCGGAAGGTCCTGACGGTACGTGTCCCCCTGGCTCCTCAGGTCGGCAACGTCCTTGCGGGGAGGCTGGCGGGGACCGTCGCGACCACGATGAGCTCACGCAGGTACTTACGGCGGATGATATGGCGTGGGTGGTTGCGCAGCCCCTTCCGGGGCCTGCGCTATCTGCTGCGGCTGTCGGGCGACATCAGGCGCGGGCCAGCGGGGGGTTCAAAGCGGTGACTTGGTCTACGCCTGAGATGAAGCTGCTCCGGACCCCAGACGACCGCTTTGCCAATCTCGATGGCTACCCGTTTGCGCCGAATTACGTCGAGGATCTCGCGCGCGTTCCTGGGGCACGCCTGCACTACGTGGACGAGGGAGACTCGGTGTCCGATGAGGTGTTCTTGTGCCTGCACGGCGCGCCGACTTGGTCGTACTTGTATCGGAAGATGATCCCGGTCTTCGCGGAGGCCGGCCATCGGGTGGTCGCGCCTGACCTCATCGGGTGCGGTCGGTCGGACAAGCTCGCCCGGCAAAGCGACTACAGCTTCCACCTGCATCGGGAGGTCCTGCTCGAGTTTGTCCAACGCCTCGACCTTCGCAACATCACCCTCGTCTGCCAGGACTGGGGCGGCCTGGCAGGGATGACGCTACCGATGGAAATGCCGGATCGCTTCCGTCGCGTTGTCGTCATGAACACAGTGCTGAGGAGTCGAGACCTCCGATTCAACGCTACGTTTCGCGCATGGCGACTGTGGGCCTCGCTGAGCCCGGACCTCAGCCCAGGCCGGGTCGTGAACGTATGCGAGCGGGGGCTGAGTTCGGCCGAGCGCACTGCGTACGACGCACCGTTTCCCGACCGTCGGTACAAGGCCGGAGCCCGCAGTTTTCCGGCGATGGTGCCGTTGCGCTTGGGTGATGACGGCGCCGATGTGCTGGCGCGGGCGGAGCGGTGGTGGAGCGAGGCGTGGCAGGGGCAAAGTTTTATGGCGATCGGTACCCGCGACCGCGCGCTGGGGATGTCGACGATGCCAAGGCTTCGGCGAACCATCCGGGGCTGTCCCGAGCCGGTCCTGGTCGACGCGGGACACTACGTGCAGGAACGCGGAGCGGCGGTGGCTCGGCGGGCGCTGCAGAGCTTCGGGCTGGCCCCCCAGTCCTGATGGCGACCGCCGTCGGGGCCTCAATCGGTCACAGCCTGAAGTCGTCTCCGCGCCATACGCGCAAAAGGCGCGCCAACTGACGCCCCACAAACCCTGTCCAGATGAGAAAGTCCAAAAAGAGCCAACTCCGTCGCTAACGCTCGGGTCATCCCGTGCGTCTGGGGATAACGGAAGACGGTGGACGGACGAATGGCAGCAGCGGTTCACGAAGACGACGAAGGCCTTCACGCCGACGTCGACGCGCTCGCGGACGACATCATCGCCGCGCGAGACGCCCAAGCCGGTAGCCGCGCGGCGTTCCGGAAGCTGTACGACGGCTACGGGCCGATGGTGCACGCGATCCTCCTGGCCCGGGCTCCGGCAACCGATGTCGACGACCTGGTCCAGGAAGTGTTCGTCGTGGCGTGGCGTCGCATGGGCGAGCTCCGCGACGCGGCAGCCTTTGGCTCGTGGGTGGCAAGCATTGCGCGGCACCGTGCGGTCGACGCCCACCGTCGTCGACGCCCAACAGAGCCGCTGACCGAGCAGCACTTCCGCACCCCTACCCTCGCCACCGCCGACGCGCTGGCGATCCTCCAAGTCATCCGTAAGCTGCCGGATGCGTACCGCGAGCCGCTCGTCATGCGATTCGTGCAGGGCATGACCGGCCCGGAGATTGCGATGCGAACTGGAATGACCGCGGGGTCCGTGCGCGTGAATTTGCATCGCGGAGTGCAGTTGCTGCGCACGCGACTGGCCGACGGTGAAGGGAGCCGAAGCGATGGGTGAGGATTACGTCTGGGACAAGACGGGCGAGGCGGAGACCGACCTCGTCGCGCTCGAACGCACGCTGTCGACGCTGCGCCATGGCCGGCCACTGGGCGAGCTGCCGGGGCCACAAGGCATGGCCGCTCCGCCCAAGCCGGCCTGGGCCAAGCCAATGCTGCTGGGCGCGGGGCTGTCGGCCGCGCTGACGCTGCTGCTGATCTGGATCTTGCTCCCGACCACGGACGGCGCGAAGACCCACACACTCCCCGCACCCGCGCGGAGCACAACCGCAGCGCTGCAGATTCCCGTGGCAGCGCCGCCGCCGACACAGCGACCGAGCGCGCGACCTCAACCCGCTGCGCCAACGGCTGCACAGGTGGAGCGACTGACCCGCGCTCTCCAGACCGCGATCGCGCAGCTGCAAGCGGCCGTCGTGGAACTCGACGCGATGCGGCCGGACGCCGAGCGCATCCCGGCCCCCGCGCCTCCCCCGAGGCGCCCGGCAAAGAGCAAGCCCACGCACAAGTCCGGCGGCATCGACTGCATCCTCGATCCCACGCGATGTGCCGTACAGGAAAAGACCAAGGTCAAGCGGCCACGTGCAGACATTGACTGCATCCTCGAGCCTGCGAAGTGTGCCAAGCACGACAAGACCAGAACCGGCGAGCCCGCGGACGGGCTGCCCGACAAGCTCAGGACGACGGACATCAAAACGGCCATGATCAAACGCAAGGCCGGGGCGAAGGCCTGCGGTGCCAAGCATGGCGGACTGCCCGGCGAGAAGGTCGTGGTGAAGCTGTCGATCGAAGGCGCAACCGGCAAAGTCACCGCCGCCACGGCGACCGGCAAGCACCGTGACACACCGCTGGGTCGATGCATCGCAGCCGAGGTCAGCAGGACGCAGTTTCCGCGGTTCAAGCGCAAATCGCTGGGCGTGCAGTACCCCTTCCGGCTCTAGTCCAGACCCGCTGGCCCGCGGGGCGACCTACGCCACCGTGAACGTGTGGCGGGTCGTCGGGAACCGGAGCTGCTCGGACCACGAGTCGACGTGGACAGTTGGCGCCGAAGACGCACTTGGACGCATGCCGCCCCATACGCCGTTGCCAACGGCGACTGTCGGCGCGACGGTGAGCGAGCGCCGCGGGCGGCCAAATGGTACAGGAGCGGAAGTGTCGACGTCCGACCCGCAGATGACCGAGGAGGAGAGAGCGTACCTCCAAGACCGGATCGGACTCCTGGGCAAGTCGATGCTCGCAGTGTCCGTCGTTGGCCTGTTCATCCATCTGGCGTCGCTGCTGACCGAACGAACCGCCGACACCTGGGTCTTCCTAATCTTCCTCAACCCGATGATCGGCGCGGCGCTGTGGAGAGCCTGTCAGCGCGGTGCCTACCGCGTGCGAACGCTTCGCGCGATGAGCTTTGCCGCGCTATTTGTCAGCATGCTGTTCTCGAGCGTCCTGGGCCGCTTGATGCTGCCATCTGTGCTGAGGGATATCGCGGGAGGCGGGGCTCAGACGGAGACCTCTGTGCTCGGGCTCGTGGCCACCTTCATGTCGATGAGCATTCTGCTCGGCGGGGTGCTCATGGTCGCGCTTCGTGCGGCCATCGTGCCTTCCAGTCGCGCACGAACGATCGTCGTCACCATCCTGATCGGGGTCCCGGTCGTCGTGGTCACTTCGCTGGGGGCGCCTCCGTTCGAATCCCCGACGCCTTTCATGGACTCGCTGGGTCCCGAGCAAGTCGGCTCCACACTCGCCACGGGGGTCATCTGGTGGGGACTCGCAACCTTCGTATGTGCGCTCATCACCACGATCGTGCATGGGCTCAGGCGTGAGGTTCGCGAGGCCCGGCGCCTCGGTCAGTACACGCTGGGGCGGAAGCTCGGTGAGGGCGGAATGGGGGTCGTCTACCAGGCGACGCACGCGCTGCTTCGCCGCGACACCGCGATCAAGCTGCTCTCACCCGAAAAGGCGGGCGAGGCCAACCTCAAGCGTTTCGAACAAGAGGTGCAGCTGACCGCTCGCCTCACCCACCCCAACACGATCACCGTCTTCGACTACGGTCACACACCGGACGGCCTGTTCTACTACGCGATGGAACTGCTCCAAGGGGCGAATCTCGACGAGATCGTCGCCGTGGACGGTGCCATGTCGACGGGGCGCGCCCTCGACGTCCTCACCGCCCTGCTCGGCGCCCTCGAGGAGGCCCACGGCATCGGATTGATCCACCGAGACATCAAGCCCGGCAACGTATTGCTGTGCGCGCAGGGGGGCAAACCCGACGTCACGAAGTTGGTCGACTTCGGCCTCGTCAAGGAGGTCGCGCGCGACGAGGCGTCCGATCTCACCAACCCCAATGTTCTGATGGGGACTCCGCTTTATATTGCGCCCGAAGCAGTGACATCGCCCGAAACCGTTGGGAACCGCAGCGACTTGTACGCGGTCGGTGCGGTCGGCTACTTCCTGCTCACCGGCCACCATGTGTTCGAAGCGCCGACGCTGATGGAAGTGGTCGGACACCACCTCCACACCACCCCGACCACGCCGAGCGAGAAGAAGGGGGTGCCCGTCCCGGACGATGTCGAGACACTGATCCTGGCGTGCTTGGCCAAGTCGCCCGAGGACCGCCCGCAAAGCGCTCGCACGCTCCGCACGCAGCTCATGCAGTGTGCGGACTTCGGGACCTGGACCGAGGCCGAGGCCCGGGCGTGGTGGGACACCCATGCCGCCGCGGTGGAGGAACGAAAGGCGACCGCGAGCTCAACCCCTGGCGCTCTGACCATTCAAGTCGCGCATGGCGATCGCTGATCGGGGGCAACCCTAAGCCCGCCCAGGGCCGCGGAGTAGGTCTGGGTCGATGACCAGTCCATCCGCGGACACCAGCAGCTCGCGCAGAACCTCCCCCTCGCTGCGCCGCGCCTTGTCGCGTTGATGCTCGAGGTCCAGGTGCGTCCAGACCGCGTTCTTGACCTCGAGCGGAAGTACCGTGTCGAGATACTCCAGCGCCGTCCCGCGCAATCGCTCGTCTTTGGCATACAGGGCCCGCAGCGACAGCTGCAGAGCGCTGGAGTCGTACACAAGACTCAGCAAGGAGAACACGTGCTCCATCTTGCGATGAAGCCGATCGCGGATCGCATCGTCCAGCCAGGGCGTGGGCGCAAACTCGTGGTCGTGGTGCTCCTCGTGCTTGTCACCCACCCCGCTGGCCAGTTCGGCCAGGACACGCTCGTGAATGACTGACGGTTCGATCTGGACGACGCTGGGGTCCTCCGCAAAGATCGCGAAGAGAGCCTGACCGCTGCGATACCGCAAGGACAAGCGCGCGTCGTGCAAGCCGGCGACAAGCGCTTGAACACTCCGGGCGTGCCGATGGCCGGAGAGCACACTGGGAACATGGCGCCGAGCGGCACGGGGGAGCGCCTCGTCCAGCAACGCGTCATGGAGCTGGCCAACGATGCGTGGGGCAAGAACTCGGAGCGCGCGTCGTGCCTGTGAGCGCACGTCCTGGCGCGCCAGCAACGGAATGATGAACGGGGCGAGTTGTGGTTGAAGCCGCGTGTCATCTTCGAGGAGCGCGAGCAGGGCGGCGGAGTCATCCGCCGTCAAGATCAGCGTCTCGCTTCGGAGCACGTCCTTGAGCGGGGTGACAGCGGGCGTCGCGGACACGCGTGCTGGGGAAGCCTCGCCACCGACTTCGGTCGGCTTGGCCAGCTTGTCGCGCCGGAACGTCTCGATCTCAGCGAGGAGCTGGTCGCGCTGCAACGCCATCGTGGTGTCGGCAAACGTCCTGCGCGTGGTGGCGTCCAACCCCTCGGCTGCCGTCAACTCGACCGTCCCGGCCCGCAGGCTGTCCGCCAGCGCGGCGACGTACCCGGCGTGCAAACGCCACGCGATGAGCAGTGAACCACAGGCGGCGCACGCAGCGAGTCCGACCGAGATCTTTGGCGCCCACAAAGGAAACGAGAACGCCACACCGAGCACCACGAGCGCACCGGCGACGTCGCCCACCCGGGTGAACGCGACGTCGATGATCGTCTTGACCGAGCGCTTGTGATCGCGCGGAATCGGCGTGTACAGCAGCTCATAGCTGGGTCGGAACAGCGCATGCCCAACCACCCCACTGAGGCCGCGCAGCAGGACAAGCGCCCAGACGCGGGTGACCGCAGCGCCCAAGACCGAGAACACCAGGACACCCGCGGGCAAAACCACCAAGGTTGCCGCCAGCCCCAATCGCTCGAGTAGCCGCTGGGTCCACAGGGCCTGCACCAAGAAAGTCAGCAGCGAGGTGGCCGCGTAGAATGCTGCGAAGAACCGCAGCAGCTGCCCTTCCCCAGGGAACTCGGCCTGGGCTTGGACCTTGAAGGCAAAGTCAACAAACGCGCCGCTGAGGCTCACCAGGACGACGAGCAGCGCGATCTGCTTGAGGTACTGACTGCCGCCCAGGATGGAGCGGGTGGGCTCCAGTTCGGTCTGTGTGAGCGGCTTGGGAGCGGCACGTCGACCCAGCGCGAAGGCGCCCGCCGCCGTCGCGACGTTCAGCACGGCCAAGAGCAAGAGGCTGGCCGGGACGTCGGCCAGCACGGCGACCCGTTCGGCGGCCGCACCACCGACAAGTCCCCCCAAACTTGCCGCCGCACCCACCTTGCCGATCAGTCGCTTGGCCGTCGCCGGGTCAAAGCACTCGGTATACAGCGACCAGAACCCGCTGATCGCAACGCCGCCGAGCGTCGCGATATGCAGGTAGAGCAATGTCAGTACCGCATCGGGGTAGATCGGCGAGGCGAGCCACTCGAAGGCGAACGCCGCGCCGCTCAGCACGAAGGTCGCGGGCACGACCGACTGTGGACCGCGCCGCCGCATGACGCGGCTGAACACGATCACTGCGATCAGCGAGCCCGCCCCCGCAGCGACCATGGCGATCGGTAGATCTCGCGCAGCGAACCGGCCCAAGAACATCGCATCACGGGTGGCCTTCGCAGCGACCTGCGCGGCGATCATGAGCCCTGCGGTCAGCGCGGCCAGACGCAGCGCGCTCTTTTCTCGCAGGGCGACAGCCGACACGGAGCGCGGAGTCTATCAGCCCGGCTTGGCTGGGGCACAACCCTCGCCCCCACCATCCACGGACCGGTCAATGAGCAGCCAACGGCACATCCTGCATCGCCGTGTCCGAGATGGGCACGCGATGGTGGGGGCGGGCCGCCCTCTGCGACCCGCCCCCGAAGCTAGCCGCGAAAACGCGACGATGGGTTGAAGCGACGCCCGGCATGTCCGGACCGTTTCGCCCCCCGCTGTTTTTGCTGCCTTCGCCCGCGCGGGCCGACAGGTGCGCTCGGAGTGCGCGCCGGTTTTGGCGTGTCCGGCGGTCTCGCCAGCGTCACCGCGGCCGGGTCAAGCGTCTCGTCGTCGCTGGAGTCCGGCTTGGGCGGTGAATCTGCCGGTCCTTGGCCCGACTCGGAAGGGTCGGCGAGAGGGGTCGGCGCAGTGGGTACAGTGGGTACAGTGGGTACAGTGGGTACAGTGAGCGTTGTCTTTGGCATGGTGTGTCCTTGTTGATGCGAATAGGAAACGGACCGAGGCCGCAGCCCACCAGGGAGCACGCCAGCGCGCAGGAACGCGTCGCTGGTTGTCGCGTATCCATCGACAGGACACGACACGACAACTGCGTCGCCGCGGTTGCAGCCACGCAGTCGGCCCCCGTTGATCCTGGCCACCTTGCAGCAGCGCCACAGTGCGCGTTGGCACCTGTAGCCGCGGGCTGCCACAACCGGACAGCTCCGCTTTGGAATCACGCGGGAACGCAACCAAACGACATCACACCGAACCTGCACGGCAAGACGCACATTGGCGGCCGCGCTCGGAGTTGAGGTGGAGTCGTAGTTAGTTGCCCATAGATGGCCCCGTCGCCGAGGCCAACAACAACCTAGGGGGGCCAACCTGTGCTGTCAAGGCGGGAAGACTATGGGTTCGTCTTCGACTCGAAGCAACAAGAGCTTCCAACCGTGGCGTACCGCAAATGTTGACGACCTCCATCAGCGTGTGGCGTCCACGGACACTGAAGGCAACGGCGAGAGGCGTATGCGTGGAGGCGTTCAGCGTGCGATACCCTCGCCGAGTGCCCGTCTCGTCGCTGGTCCAGACGCTCGTAGAGTCCGCGCAGGCCGGAGCCCCAGTGGGCAAGCAAGACATCCTGCAGGCTCTGTGGGATGCAGGAGTCGCGATACGGGCGGATGCAGAGTGCATCGACGAGGACTCCGCGTACAGCACCTTCATCCGCTCGATAGATGATCTCGTGGGCGGTGAGCTCGGCGCCACTTCGTTCGAGTGTCGGGGTGGTGATCCACGGGTCGTTGCGTTCAAGAGTCACGGCAAGGCATTCGAGGTGGAAGTCGATGGTCGGTCGGACTATGTGGACATCGACGCCCTCCAGCTGTGCCTCAACCAGATCTTGGCAGAGCGTGGGCCGAAACGGCTGTGTCGGATCTGGGACCAAGAGCTGTTCGGTCAGGACTTTGCGCTCGCGTATCTCGCCCCCGACGACAGCGACGCACTCGCAAGTCTCGGGCTCCCGATCCACCCTCGTCCCGAAGGTCGGAACGCCGATCCGCCTCCCACCCCCGACGAAACGGCGGATGCGTTTTGCGGTTGCCCCGCGGTGAAGCTGTTTGGGACCCCTGAGCTTGAGCAATTCGAGCGCGACAGGCGGGCAATGAACCGCGCAACCCAGGAGCTCGTCTCGCGACTGCAGCATGCAACCGGATCGGTTTGTCTCGACGCGCTCGAGATAGGGTCGGAGCCCTGCGGCCGGTACGGCTCACCCGTGCTCGCCGCCGTCAACCGACGACTCGCCGCGGCGGGCGAGACGCGGTGGTTTGTGACCGTACGCCTGGCGAACTTCGGCCGGCCTGTGCCCGCTCCCGCGTCAGACCTCGCCGTGCTCGTCGACACGGCCGCGTATGGGCGACTCCTCTCGCCATCGAACATCCGCCGTCACCGCTACACGGTGACCGATCCACGAACGGGAGATTCGGTTCCCGAGCTGTTTGCTCGCCATCTACTATTTGTCGTCCACCTGTCGCGATCTCCGTCAGCGGGATTGCTGTCCGCGGAGATGCAGACTGAGACAGCAGCCGAGGTCCTGAGCCGCGAGGAGGCGCTGGCCGCCAACTTCGAAGGCCTTCCCGACTCCCGAACCGCCCTCACGATGTTCATTGTCGTGGACGACGACGGAGCCAAACGGGCATGCATCGACAACGCGCTGTCCGCATGTCCGGAGGCGGTGCTTCACAACGCGCTGCGCTTCCACCGGGCTTTTGGCGTCGTGGTGCGTTAAGCCTTGCCAAGGCTAGCTCGCGACACGCGGGTCTTCCGCTCGGAGGGGTTCGTGCGTGACCTACTCCGTGCACATCACGTGTTGTGTGGCCTGCGCGTCGTTGTCGCAAAGGTAGTGGGTGAGCGTCTCGGTGTGCTTGGCTGTCACCGGACACTCGGCCTCATCCGGTGACGCAAGATCGATGTCGGTCAGCCACGTGTACCGATGGGTGCACTCCTGCTGGCACTGGGTGTCGACCCATTCGTACGCGGTGTCGGACAGCAGCTTGTTGGCGTTGTGGGTCGCCTCAGAGATCGACTGCGCTTGTGAAAACTGGAGCCCGAAGCCGACGACGCTTAGGGGCTCAGCGGCCTGGCAGACAACCGTACCCTCGGGCGTAGGCGTGGGATCGTCGGTCTCGTCGTACTCCCAGGTCTCCTCGGGCGAGGGCGTGGTCTCCTCGGGGGGATGGGACTTGACCTTGGTGTGCTCCGAGCACATCACGAACTCGGTGCCCTTGTATTCCTTTCCGCACCAGATCTCGGGACCAAACGGATGTACCGGGCTGGTGACCTTTGTTGCGTAGCACCCCCCGTCTTCGTCCTTTGGCCAGACGTCGCTCTGGGTCGCGACGCGCGAGCGCGTGATTCGGTTGGGGCAGCCCGGAGTGCACGGGACGGCCTCTGCGAACTTCTCCGCGCGGGCGGCATACGCGGCCTTGGCCGCGTTGAGAGCATTGGTGCTCGCCAGCTGCTCGGTGGCAGCCAGGGCGTATGCCGATCGCTCGATGTCCTGCCAGACCCAGGGCCCGCATGCGACCTCGTCGGGCACGACCATCTCCGCCCATCCGGCGTCGCCCCCCTCGGGAGGCATCCCCCACGGCTCGGGCTCTTCGTCGGCGCCGGGCTCAGCGCCACTGCCAGAGCCGCCGCTCGCCGCAGCGTCGGCATCTTCTGTCGTTTCGCCGAACGGCACATCGCTGTCCCGAAAGTCATCGGCGCCACCCGATAGTCCGTGCGGAGCCGACTCCGCACACCCGCTCAGGCAGAGCATGGGCAGCAACCCAGTGACCAGCAGACGTCTTGTTGTGGAGCGTCGTGTCGTCGCGTTCATGCATTCAGAGTCGGAATCCCGATGAGAATCGAGCAACCCGGGCGCGGGTGTCCCATTTGGGGAACGTGAACGCCGCGTCGATCTGCCGTGCACTCCCCCTCGTAGCGGTTCGGTCATGGGTGCGCCCGAGCAAACAGTGACGAGAAAGGAGGGAGTTGTCGGCGGCGACAATGTCGGAGACGAAGACATCGTGCACAGCGCGCTGCTGGCAGGGCCTACGCGTCAGCTTGAGCGCATCCGGCACTACTGCGGCGAAGACGAAGCGCGCTGTGAGCGGCTGATTCGACTTGTGCAGCTGGCGGCGGTGCAAACGCCGACGTGCGGTGCCGAGCTTAGGGAGGCACGTGAGAGGTTGGCGCCCGGCCAGCAGTTCGGCCGCTACCTGGTCCTCAGCCACATTGGATCTGGCGGCATGGGCTCGGTCTACGCCGCCTACGACAACAAGCTCGAGCGCAAGGTCGCGCTGAAGCTGCTTCATCGGCACGACGGCAGCGCTGCCCAACGTGAGGCGCGGCTGCTCGCCCGGGTCCCCCACCCCAACGTCGTCGGCATCTACGACGCAGGCGAGCACGAAGGTCGGCCATTCATCTCGATGGAGTTCGTCGAGGGCAGCACACTACGCACGTGGCTCGCACAGCCGAGGTCTTGGCCCGAGATCGTACGCGTGATGTTGGCGGCCGGCCGCGGGCTTGAGGCCGCGCACGGCGTTGGGGTGGTGCACCGCGACTTCAAGCCCGAGAACGTCCTTCTTGCCGCTGACGGCCGGGTCGCGGTCTCCGACTTCGGCATCGCGCGGCTTTGCATCCCACCCGACCCCGCTCGACCGACCGCGGAGTCCGTCGGTGTCACGGGCACCGACCCGTGGAGTCTGGTCGGCGGTACGCCGGGCTACATGGCGCCCGAGCAGCGGATCGGTGACTCCAGCGACGCGCGTACTGATGTCTTCGCGTTCTGCGTGGTGCTGTCCGAAGCATTGTGCGGCAGCCCCACACGGTCGCCGCCCGGACCCGCACGCCTTGGGCGCGGCCCTCGGTGGCTGCACGAGGCCGCCCAGCGCGGCATGGCGATACGTCCCGCAGATCGCTGGCCGTCGATAGCGTTGCTAATCTCGCATCTCAAGTTTCGCTCGCGGATACTCGTGGTGCGCCGCGGTCTGTTGGCGTGCGTAGGTCTCCTGGCCGTAGGTGTCGGCGCGCATGCGGTGCACCAGCGTCAGACTCTGGCCCAGTGCGACCGCGAGAGTCGAGCCATGATCACCGCGTGGAACGCGACGACGGCCGAGGCGCTCGAAGTCGCGTTCGCGGACACTGCGGCGCCCTATGCCCGCGATGCGGCGAGGGGAACGATCGACGCGCTCGATCGCCACGCGCTTCGGTGGCGCAATGCCCGAAGATCGGCTTGTGTCGCCCAAACCGAGGGGCGAGTGGGCCCCGAGCGCGGCGGAACAACCCAGCGGTGTCTCGACGACCAGGTTCGGCAGGTGCACGCGATGCTTGTTGGCCTGGAGAATCCCGACGACACGGCCGTCGCCTCCGCACCCGAGGCCGCGATGTCGTTGCTGCCGCCGCGGCTGTGTGCACGCGTCTCCGCTCCGGGCATTCAACGGTCCGATGCCCGCGGGCACGAAGAGGCGCATGCGCAGCGCCTGGCCGACGTCAACGCAGCGCTCGCCCGTCGAGACCTGGAGGGCGCCTTGGTGGCTGCGCAAGCGCTTGCCCGCGACGCCCAGACCGTGGACGACGCCCCCATGGTGGTCGAGGCTCAGCTCGCGACCGGTGAGGCACTCCGATGGCTCGGCCGCTACGACGACGCAGGCCAACACCTCCGCACCGCATTCAGAGGCGCCGTCGAGCAAGAGCTGGACTACCTCGCGGCCCGCGCGGCGACACAGCTTGTCATGCTGAGCGGCTCGGAGCTGTCACGGCCCGATCAGGGCGAGGCCTGGGCTGACTTGGCTGAAGGACTCGTCGTGCGCCTGGGCCTCGAGCACGACCCGCTGCAAGCGCGACTGGCCGCGGCCCAGGGTGAGCTGCAGCGCGCCCGAGGGGACTACACTGCGGCGCTCGCCGAGCTGCGCGACGGCCACCGACTCGCGACAACGGTCCTCGGCGTCGAGCATCCCACGAGCCTCGACCTGCTTGGCCGCATCGCGCAAGTCCACCGCGAGCTCGGAGAGTCAGACATTGCGCTGTCCCTTCACCGCGAGATTGTCGCCGCCAAAGAGAAGCTCCTCGGCCCGCAGCACCCAGACCTCGCGACGTACACGAGCAACGTCGCCGCAGTGCTCATGGATCAGGGCCACTACAAGCAAGCGCTGGTCGGACTTCAGCGCGCCGTGAAGATCAAGGAGGCCGCGTTCGGTGCCGACTCGGTGGTGCTCGCGCACGACCTCAGCACGCTCGGTCGGGTCTACGAGCGCTTGGGGCAGTATGACGCCGCGCGGTCGGTTCTCGAGCGCGGCGCGCAAGTTTGGCGCCGCGCCGTGGGAGACTTGCACCCCAACGTGGCCCAGGTCCTCCACAGCCTCGCGGCGCTCGACTACAGCCAACGCAAGTTCGACAGGGCGCTCGCGGGACATCTGCGCACCGTTGAGATACTCGAGTCCGTCGGAGGCCCACAAAATCCGGACATCGCCGGAGCCCTGAGCGGCGTTGGGGCCGCCCACTCTGCCAAGGGAGACTACGCCGCCGCCCTGGGCGCGTACGACCGCGCGGTGTCGATCGCGACCGATGCGTTCGGGCCCGAGCACATCAATGTCGGGATGCTCCTCATCAACGTCGGCGTCGCGCATCACAAGCTGGGGCACGACCAGCGAGCGCTCGCGACACTGTCGGCCGCGCTGAAGATCGTTGAGCGGGGGGCGGGCTCATCACACCCGACGCTTGTTGAGCTGCTGCGCAGTCTCTGCCTCGTCCACCGCAGGCTCGGTCGTTTCGGCGAAGCCGTCGAGACCTGCGAGCGTGCGCTTGCCATCGCGGAGGCCGGCTCGGGTGCGGAGGCTCCCCTGGCACGGGCTCGTTTCGCGCTGGCGGGCGCCCTACGCGATGACGGCACGGACGCATCGCGGGCAACCGAGCTGGCCCTCGCCGCGCGCAGTGTTTTTGTGCGTGAACACGATGAGGTCAGCATCGACAGCGTCGACGACTGGCTGAGGCACGAACCCCCTTGAACACCCACGACGACACCAAGTGTATGTACGCCGCCGCCCGGCAGATGGCCGCTCAGGTCTTGCGGGGCGCCCCGCCCTGCAGCTGGGGGCGGACCGATCTCGCCCACGAGGCGCTCGCTAGGATGCTGAAGGGCAGCTGGGCCAACAGAACAAGGGACGATCCCAAACAGGTGCTCGGCGCGCTGCGAACGGTCATCCGGAGAACGCTCGTCGACTACCAGCGCTCGCGCAAGCGCCTGGGCAATGCCAGTTCAACCCGCAAGCGTGTCACCGGATCGTCCGACGACCTTCCGCTCCCGCGCGCGCAGCTCGAGCTTGAGGCGGCGGTTGAACACGCGTGGCTGCTCGAAAGGGTGCGCCGCGGGACCACGGCCTTGCACCTCCGCGATCCGGGCGCAGTGTTGGAAGTTGCCGAGCTGAATCTGCTCCTGGGGCTATCGCAGCGTGAGGTCGCCGAGCACACGGGCGTTCCCCAGACCACGGTTTCGCTTTGGATGAAGATGGTTCGCGCGTGGCTTGAGCAACAGATGTGCTCAACGGAGCAGCTGGCCTGACAGCGGGGTCGAGCCTCAGTCTGGCGAACCCCGAGTGCGCCTCAAAGCCAGGAGTTCTCCAACAAGTAGGGGATCGCGACGGCCTCTTCGGCATCAAGGTGGTCTGTCAGCAGCCTTTCAAACCCCACGAGTGCATCGTTAGCGCCCTTCTTGGCCCCGAGGGCGGTCCGCACCAAGTCCATGGCGGCCAACAGCTGCTCGTGCTCCCGCGACAACTCGACCCCGCCGACTCCGGCCGCCACCATGCGCGGGAAGAGCATGACCTCTTCGATGTGATGGTGACTGTGAAGAACGCCGGACAGCTGGCCAAAAACGCTGCGCATCCGTGCCCAATCGGGGACGGTCTGCGCACTCGCTTCCCGCAGCATCGCCGACGCTCGACGAAATCCCCCGTGCAGCTCCAGCATCGTGCGCGCGGGTCCGGTCACCTCCGAGCGGCGGTCCCGCCAGTCGGACGCGGACACACAAGCCTGCGGGTTGGCGCGTTGCGGAGTCATCGCCCGCACACTGTGTCCTGAACCCACGTCGTCAACCGCCGTTGCGCAATCGACCGGGGTTCGACCGGTCCGCACCTCACAGCGCGCCCCGCTGGCGCAGCCCCGCACGGATTTCCGCGATTCGACTTTCTCCCGCGGCCAACGCGTCGGCGGTTGTATGCACCGAATAACGTCCCAACACGAGTTCGTGAGGGTGCTTCGAAGCCGATCCAAGCAGGAACGCGCACGCCGACTGGGCACGAATGCGGAGCGGCCCACGCCCAGGCTCAAGGACGGCAAGTTCGCCCGAAACGACCTCGCCGTTCAGCTCAAGTTCTCCCTTTTGCGCGAAGATCCACGCGACGTCATGGCCCGGCGGTGGCTGGTACTCCCACTCCCGTCCTGCGTCGAACTCCACCCAGTAGCAGTTCGCATCGATAGGCGTCTCGATCGCACTGCGGTGTTCTCCGTACGCGCCGAGCAACACTCGGACACCATCGACCCAGGGAACACTTGGTGGCTCGACGAACCGCGCGCTTGGCTCGGCCGCTTCGAGGCTTGGCGGCAGCGCCAGCCACATCTGGAAACCGAGAATGTCGCCATCGCTCGTGACACCCGCACGGTGCATGATCCCCCCACCGGTGACCACCCACTCGAGTCCGCCACGCGTAACGGCGTCGATCTCTCCTGAAGAGGTCTCGTGTTCGGTGTCGAACGTGAGCGGGATCGTCAGCGTGGCGATACCCGAATGCGGATGGAATCCGAACCCGGGTGCGCTGCCGGCGGGTGCGCTGACGTAGTCGAGGAACACGAACGGCTTTAGAATTTGGCCAAGGTCGCCCGGGCTGAGCACCCGGGTGATCGGGCCGTGGCGCTGCCCGCGAACCCGCTGTGCAATCGCACGAGCCGACGGTTCTCGAGAGGACGTGCTCATGCTGCCCCCAGGAGAAAAAGCGTTGCCAGTCCACCGCTGCGCTGGTTCAGGTTGGGTCCGGGATTGCGGTAGCGGTCACAGATCATCAAATGGCGCATTTCAGCCCTCTGCGGGGTGTGGCGAGCGAAATTGCCGGCCGATGCACATAGGCTAGTATCGGGACACTACAATGTCACATGGACAGACTGTCCCAGATTTGGACCATCTGGATCTCAACGCCGCGCGTGCCTTCGTGCACCTGGCTCGCGCAAACAGCTTTCGGGCCGCAGGCCGTCAGCTTGGAATGTCCAAGAGCAGCGTGAGCCGCAAGGTCGCTGCCCTCGAGAAGCAACTCGGCGCCCAACTGATCCACCGAACAACACGCACGTTCGCGTTGACGGAGGCCGGCGTTGCGTTCGTCGAGCATATCGAGCGCGCCCTGCCGCACATTGCGTCAGCCGAAAATGCTGTGTCGCAGTTACAGCGCGAGCCACGGGGCCGACTGCGCGTCACCGCGGCCGTCAAGGCTGGTCAACTCTTCTTGGGGACCGTGGTCCCCGAGTTCCTGGCGGAGTACCCGGCGGTCGAGGTCTCCGTTCACCTGACCGACCGCTACGTCGATATCGTCAAGGAGCGCTTCGACATCGCGCTCCGAACAGGAAAGCTCGAAGACTCAGCCTTGATCGCGCGGCAAGTGGGCAGCTCGCATTTCCGGCTTGTTGCGAGCCCGCACTACCTACAGGAGCACGGCACACCGACCACCCCAGCGGATCTCGGCGACCACAGCTGCCTGCTGTATTCCAAGGCAGACCAACCGAACCGGCCAAGTTGGCCGCTAGGCAAGACAAAGCGCGCCCGCAATGTGAGGGTCACGGGCCGGTATACGGCAAACGACCTCGACCTGATTCACGACGCGGCGGTGGCCGGGCTGGGCATCGCGCGCCTCCCATCTGCATTCGTTCGACGCTCGATAGGCACACGGGTACTCGTCCCGCTGCTCGACGCCTACGCGCCAGCCGCCACGCCGTTGTATCTCGTGCGGGCGGAGGGACACCTACTGCCTCGCACCCGGGCGTTCCTCGATTTCCTGCAGCCACGGATCGCCAAGGAGTTCGAGCGCGCGCAGCTTGAGGAGAGCTCGGGCTAGCGCACGGTCGTTGCCTTCAGACCGCACGGTGACGCTCCGAACCTGCCCCCTTGGAGTACCCGCCGCGACATCCGCGATATCCCCGAGGATCGTATCCGCAATGTGGTCCAAGGCACCGTACAGCTCTGTCCGCGTCGCGAGCTACAGACCCATGCTCTGGGTCTCCCACGTCGCGTCGCCACAAATCGTGCAAGCGCCCACAAAAACCTCGGCGGCGGCGTCGTCGCACATCAGCTGGTAGCGCATCCACGCGGTGATCTCGGGCCGGAACCCAGGCATCGCACCAATCGCGCTCAGTATGTGGTTGGCGCCCAGCTTGGTCCCCCAAAGCACGGGTACATTGACGGTGTCCCAGACGCGTTGCTGATTGGGCACGGGCGTGGCGGTCGTGTCCGCCGATCCCGAGATCAAGAACATGGGCCCCGTCTGCTGGCTCTGTGAAGACTGGTCATACCCGCCAAAGCCTTGCTCGGTGTAGGCCTCTACCGGAGCGGTCGCCGTCACCCGCGGATCTCGGCCCGCCATGATGCTGCCGCCGCCACCCTGCGAGTGCCCCGACGTTCCGACGTGCTGAAGGTCGACGACGCTGTCGTAGACGCTTCCGTTGGTCGTGCTCTCGGCCTCGAGGTAGTCCAGGCACGCAAGCATCTCGACACCCGTGCCCGCGTTGGATGTGTTCGCGGCGGCGACGATGAACCCGTGGGATGCCCAATGCGACAAGATCGCGGCGTAAAAAGCGGGCACCGCCGTAGTTCCGTTACCCCATAAGATGATCGGGTGCAGGCGGTCTTCGGCCCCCAATACGGCGGGTCGGAAGATCGTGCAGTCGGGCCCCTCGGCATTGCTGACCGTCTCAAACGGGCCTGGCGCGCCAAAATCGTCGACGCTCGGAAACGGAGTGCAGTCCGCCTCGCCCCCGCCGGTTGCGGTGTCACCGGTTCCGGTGTCCGCGGGCCCATCCGCTGCATCGTCGTCCGCTGCACCCGTGGTCTCGGCGACTCCTGCGGTACCGCTGGTCCGATCGCCATCGTCGTCAGTTGACCCCCCTTGGGCCGGGGTGGCCGCGCTTGTTGCGGTGGTCGAATCGCCAACCGCGTCACCGTCGCCCGACACCGAATCACCGCACCCCACGCCCACCGCGAGTCCGAGTGATCCGAGCACGAATCGAAGTTGCCTCGCCACAACGGCATCCTAATCGCTCACCCCTTCGGGGTCGCCCGCATGGTCACCTTTGGGCCTGCGTGAGGTCACACGACCGCCCAACAGTGCGGCCGGCTCCTGCTCGTCGCGTTTGGGTGCAAGGCCCGGGTGCATCGGGCGCACCGACGGTACGCTCAGCGGCGTTGGCCATGGAGTTCGACCACCAACAGCTGTACTACCGGGTCATCGGGCCCGTGACCGGCGACGGCACTGGCTACGCCTACCGGGAAGGGGAGGCAGAGATCATGCTCTCGGGTGAGGGTCTGCAGGTCGCGGACTATCCCAAGTTCGAGTTCGACGACATCGCCCATGTCGGCAAGTGGCTGCAGCTCGGCTCTCGGGTGAGGGTCCTGCGCGTCCCCGCCAGCGCCGAGGTCGTGGCCAACCGTCCGATGAGCCAGGGCGGCTGCATGACCTACAGCGCCGACCGCATCGAGCTTCTCGAAGTCATCGGGTTCGACGAGTTGCTGGCCCGGCTGACCGCCAGTGGGCGCACCGACGCGTTCATCGACCTCGAGCAACACCGCTTCGGAACCTCGGCTCGACTGCCCGCACAGTGCAGGCGCCTGAGCCTATACGCGTGCAGCGCCGAGTCCCCCCTTGCCCTGCCCAGAAAGGTCGAGCATCTGTTCATGGCGGAGTGCGAGCTTAGCCTCGCGGGCATCCCCGAGGATGTCGCGGAGCTTCACGTCCGCGACTGCATCTTGTTTGGCATCGACGCGCTGCCGCAAGGCACCCGGTCGCATCAGGTCCGCGACAACCTCTTGGGGTGAGCGTCGATTTCCGCTCACGAAGGCGAGGCTGACTCGAACGCCACCAGCTTGTCGGGGTTGCGCAGCACCGCAATGCCGACCACCGCGCCTTGGACGACCTCGACTTGAAACGCCGAGACCGGGCCCTGGTCGGTGTACACAACCAGGCCAGGGGCTCCGTTGAACCACTGCTCCCGCACGTCCAGGTACGTCCCCGCGATGACGGTTCGTGCCAGAAACAGCGCCACCTTGTCGGCGCCCTCGATCGGTCGTCGCGCCGCGACCGCCTTGCCGCCGCCGTCCGAACGCAGCGTCACGTCTTGGGCCAGCACCTCCCGAAGACCCGCCAGGTCGCCTGAGCGCAGGGCGGTGAAGAAGCTGCCGGCCACGCGGCGATACTCTTGGGTATCGACGGAGGCGGGAGCCCGATCGCGACGCAGGTGCTTACGCGCGCGAGATGCCAGCTGCCGACAGCTGTTGGGTGACTTCCCAAGAATGCTCGCGACCTCCGCGAACTCGTAGTCGAACACGTCGTGAAGAATCACGGCGGCTCGCTCGGCCGGGCTCAAGCGCTCGAACAACGCGAGCAACGCGAGCGAGAGCGTCTCGTCCAGCTCGGTCGAGATGCTGTCGTCGGACTCGACCCATGGCTCGGGCAGCCACGGGCCCACGTACGTCTCGCGTTGTCGCTGTGCCGACTTGAGCCGATCCAGACACAAACGCACGCAGGTCCGAGTCAGCCATGCCCCCACATTGTCGGGAGTGGCACCTGACTGCTGCCAACGGACAAACGTATCTTGCACGATGTCCTCGGCCTCCACACGTGACCCCAGCATGCGATAGGCCAGCCGTTCCAGGTCGGCCCTCTCCGCTTCGAATCTTGCACCGTTCGGCATGGTCGTCATGGCCACGTGCGGCGGCGCCTCAGAACTCCAGCGAAGGGCGGTGGCAGGCTTTGGCGTGCCCGAGCGCTCGCTTGAGCGTGGGATACACCCGTGACCCCGCGACGGCCAATCCCAGCTCCGCGAGCCCTGCGGTGCCGCACGCGGCACGGAGTCGCTCGAGTCGAGCGTCGTCGGTGGCGGTGTCGCCAGCGACTGCCCGGGCGTGCTCGTACACATCCCCAAGCAAGGGTGACAACGCTTCGGGTGACTCGATCAGAGTCTTGAGCACCGAGCGGTCGACCCCCGCCTGGACAGACATCTGCAGCTGAAGCTGTGTGCACGGGCCGCAATCCTCGCTCAGCATTGCCGTCACGCATGCCACCGCGTGGGCGTCGATGGGCAGCGCGGCGCGATGCCTCGACATGCCCTGGACGGGCGCAAACGCCTCATACGCAGGCTGTGAGCTGTCGAGTAGCTCTCGTAGGTACGTCACGTCGTAGTCGAATGCAGACGAAAAATCGTTGAGCTGTTGGTGAAACTCTTGGGATGTGGGCATGGGAGTCCTCTCGGGTCACCCCACTCGACGAGCGACGGCGTGTTTGTGTGACACGCGAGTCCACTTCGGGCCCGCCAACCGAGACAAACCCGCGATTACGGGCGACTTTTTGCTTCGATGGCCCGCCCAGCGCACAGCTCGGTTCATCCCGCGGGAGGATCACAGACCGTGCCGCCTTGGATCTGCGCGTTGGTGCGAAACGTGTTGAGCAGCTCCCAATGGCGCGGCTCGTTCGCCGGAATCGTGCCGTCCTCCCTGACGTTCGTCACATGGTACGCGTGCTGATTCCAGATACGGCGCGCCTGGATCCAACGGTCATCGATGTCGCGGAGCACGGCGACCGTGGGCGCCGTCTGCCCGGAGAAGCCCGCATTGCTCGTGACGACGATCTCCGCCGATCCGTCGTTGTCGACATCGGCAACCACGGGGTACTCGATGAGCGTTCGACTGGAGCGCCCCTGCGTCAGCAACGGAGTGCCCGTCTCGTCAAAGATGTAGAAGTTGATCTCGTCGCCGTACATGGCTTCGGCACCGCCATCGCCCAAAAAGTCGAACGCAGTGCCGGATGCGATGCCCGTCAGATCGACGACATCCGCGAGCCAGTGCCAGGTCATGTCGGGTTCAAAAACCCCGTATTGATCCACCGCGCTCACCCCAAACTCGACGTCGCCGTCGCCGTCGAAGTCGTGCACGCAGGCTGGGCGATGCCAGCCGTTGTCCGCGGGAAAGGCCCCCGTCGGCCGCGCGTTGGCCGTGCTGACCACGCCGTCGTGCTCGATGATCGAGAACCCCTGCGAGTTATTGAGCAAGACCTCGGGCAAGCCGTCGCCGTCAAGATCGGCCACCGAGGGGATCCCGGGCATCAGCGGCACGGCTTCGGGCACCGTCTGCGCGAAGTAGTAGTTCGCGCCCGTGTGATGCCACGCAGAGTTGCCCAAGATGATCTCGAGGTCGCCGTCGCCGTCGAGGTCCGCCGCGGTCGCGGCATTACCAAAACCGAAGGCACCGGCCGTCCCCGCAAAGGTCTGCACGAGGCCCCCCACCGAGTTTGCCAGCAGGTTCCCCGCGATGATCTCGACCTCGCCGTCGCCGTCGACGTCGGCCAGTGCCACCGCGCCGTAGCGCGCAAAGTTCTCCTCCCACGTGGCCGTCCCGACCCACTTTTCGGTGCAGTCGTGCTCAAACGCGACGAGATGTCCGTCGGTTCGACGAGAGACGATTTCCGGGATTCCGTCGTGATCGATATCGCCAAGCGCAGGTGAGATCGACCCGTCGACCTCGGACTCACTCATGCAGTGCTCGGCCCCCGTCTCACCGTCGAGTACGAAGATACGGCCCGGCCCGGGGAGCGCGCCCTCGTAGGTCGTGACGACGACGTCCGGCACGTCGCACAAGTCGATCGCGTCGTCTCCGTTGTCATCGGTCAGATTCGCAACGAGGGCCAGCGTGATGCTCTCGGAGTTCCCGGGGGGGCCATCCCAAGTCCACTGAACCTCGAGCTCGAATGAGTCCGGCGGCGCCGAGTCGTTGCACTCGGGCACCGCGTTCATATCGTCAACCACACGGCACGTCGGTTCGGGGACCGACGCGTCGGCCACGGGCAGGTCGAACAGGATTCCCCCGTCGCTGGAAGAGTCCGCCGCCGCGGTGCCCGTCGACGTTGATTCCCCGGGTCTCGTGGCGGTGTCCGACTCGGCTTGGGTCGGCGCCCCTGTCGTGCCCTGAGATGCGCTGGCTGCATTGCTGCCATCCCGCCCATCGCCGCAGCCAGCACCGACCAGCGCCAATACAAAAAGAAGGCCTTCGCGCGGACTCCGTCTCACCGACGCACTGTAGTCGCTTGGCGGACGGTGACCAGCGCCTCCCCCCACAAAGGTGTAAGAACCTCCTGCATGGTGCGGCGCACAAAGACACAACGCGTCCCGATTGCGGTTGGCACTTGCTTCGCGATGCCTCAAACGGACGGCCGCTTCAGTGCCTGCCAGGTGCTCTGCGCCCACTCCGACGGTGGCTACGAGGTCATTGCCCTCGACTGGATCGGTGATGCGATGCCGACGCTGGACGCGCTCGAGGGCGTATCCGTCCTGATCCTGAATCATCATTCGTGGGAAGCGTCGC
>Ga0316189_10001339_pt1 | contig 24572 bp, 25 predicted proteins | sample LowCovwburrow_MG_FD_204930 | JGI IMG/M metagenome (GOLD analysis project Ga0316189, IMG submission 204930) | Coastal sediment microbial communities from Maine, United States - Lowes Cove worm burrow | ecosystem: Environmental > Aquatic > Marine > Coastal > Sediment | place: USA: Maine... | reverse complement strand
GTGTCAATAAGATCTCGGCAAGCCCAGACCGCGTTGCGCAATCACGCTGCGGCCGACTTCACTCGTGCCGCCCCCAAGCGTCGTCATAAAAGAGTGCAAATACTCCCAGGCTATTCGTCCTCTAATCGGCACCCGCCTGGAACCTTCCATCAACTGACCGTATAGGCCGAGAACCTGCATGGCCGTGTTGGCCAGTCTTTGTTCGGTTTCCGATATGAAGATCTTGGTAACCTCCGGTTCATAAGTCATGGGCAGATTATTGCTTTCGAGCCATCTGGAGTGGTCGGCCAGAACTTTGGCGACTTCCAGTTCAATGGCAATCTGAGCCAGTTGAGCTCTAATCAGGGGATCTTCCGACAACGGTTTACCGCGGTATTCGGTCTCTTTGACATAGTTGACCATTTCATCGAGCAGCGGCAGCAGACGGGCAGGAATAAACACCTGATTGCGCTCAGAGCCGATGGCTTCCATGACATAGTAAAAGCCTTTGTTTTTCTCGCCCACCATCCGATTCTTGGGTACCCTTACATTGTCATAAAACACCTCATTTGTTTGTTCGCCGGACATGGTCATCATGGGCCGAACAGTGATACCGGGACTGCCCATATCCACGACAAACAAACTGATACTGCGGTGCTTGGGCGCAGCGGGATCCAGGTCCGTTCTGGCCGCCAGCCAGTGGTATTCGGAATAATGACATTCGGTATTAAAGGTCTTCTGGCCGTTGACAATATAGTGGTTTTCATCTTCAACCGCTTCCATGCGTAAAGCGGCCAGATCTGATCCGGCGTCGGGTTCGGTGTACCCCAGGCAAAATTCGATTTCGCCGGTGATAATTTGAGGTATAAACTCTTTTTTTAGCGCCTCGCTTCCCCGGCGCAGAATGGTCGGCCCAACCATGGTGTAGCCAACATCCAGAGGAACGTGGGCACCCCATCTTTTACCGAGTTCATCCAGCAGGATAAAATCATAGGTTGGATCCAGCCCCCGGCCGCCATAGGTTTTAGGCCAGCTCATTCCGAGAAAGCCATTGACCGCAAGCTTGATGCTGAACTCACGTGCCTGTTCCTTGACACCTAAATCCTCCCAGTTCTGACGCGCAATTTCTTCGGTCATTTCCTTGTCCAAAAATTCATTCAATCTTTTTTTAAACGCGATTTGACCTTCAGTATAACGAAAATCCATGTTGTTCCTTTCATCACTAAATTGCTTGCTACACAGTTCACTCCGCTCATTTAGGCCCTTATCGGGCTTTTTCTGACAACAGACAGAGCGACACGCGGCGCAAGCGGCTGCGCTGCGCGAGCGATACCACAAATCTTCAATCTTCAATGCCGGTGTGTCCGGATTGGTCATTACGGCAGATGCGTAGCGCCGCCGCAAAACATCTGGCCGGCCTCCATCACCGCTTCTGAAAGGGTGGGGTGCGGATGCACCGCATGGGCCAGCTCATCGACGGTCATCTCCAACAACATCCCCAGAACCGCTTCGGCAATCATATCGGTGGCATGCGGACCGATGATATGCACACCCAGCACATGACCGAATTTTTTCTCGGCAACAATTTTTACCATCCCGAATGTCCGATTCATCAACAACGCTTTGGCACAGGCAGAGAAGGGAAAGCGAACCGCTTCAACGTCTTGATATTGGGCGGCCTGCGCTTCGGTCATTCCTACGCTGGCGACTTCCGGCGACGTGTAAATGCAGTTCGGGATCTGTTTAGGCTTGAGATCGGTTTTGCCGCCCATGACACCGGCTGCCGCAAATTCGCCTTCGGCCATGGCTTTATGCGCCAGCATTAAACCGCCGACGACATCACCGGCCGCATAAATGTGCGGGATATTGGTTTGCATTTGTTCGTTTACCGTCAGCGCACCGTTTTTGTGGCCCAATCCAATCCGGTCCAATTCCAGGGCAGCGATATCCGGTTTGCGTCCCACCGCCAGAACCACCTTTTCAGCGGAGACACTTTTGAAATCATTTGCATGTTCAAAAGTCACCGTATTTTGACCCTTTTGGCGACTTATCTTCTTTATTGAGGCCCTTGTGATGACCTTGACGCCGGCTTCTGAGATGCTCTTCTCCAGGGCCAGCGCAATTTCCCGGTCGGCACCCGGGATCAGCGTTTCCATAATTTCGAGCAGGGTGACGTCGGCTCCCAGTCGGCTAAATATTTGAGCGAATTCAACGCCCACCACGCCACCGCCGATGATAACCAGGCTTTGGGGTAGTTTAGTTAACGCGAGCACCTGATCGCTGTTCAGAACATCAGGACCATCACTGCCCTCAAAAGATATACGCCCCGGTTTTGATCCGCTGGTGATGATGATATTATCGGATTGTATTTTCTCTCCGGTTTCTTTGATTTCAACGGTGGCTGAGTCCTTGAAGAAGGCCGTCCCACAAACTACTTTGATCCGCCGCCGTTTAAGCAGGGTTCCGACCCCCTCCCGCAATTGTTGGACCACCGCATCTTTGCGGTTGGCAACGGCCTTGAAATCTATGCTGTAATTATCACACCTGATCCCGAACAGCGGCGCTTCCCCGATTGTCTGCACAACTTCAGCGGCCTGGAGCAACGCTTTGGTCGGGATACACCCTCGATTCAGGCAGGTGCCTCCCAACAAATCTCTCTCGATCAGCGTGACGGCCGCACCCATCCGGGCAGCCTTGATGGCTGCCGGATACCCGCCGACGCCGCCCCCAATAACCGTGACTTTTCTTTTATCAGCCATCCGCCTCCTCCGGACTTTTCAAGCATCTATTCTAATCGGGTTTTCGACGAAAGAATGAAGTGTCCGCATAAATTTGCCGGCTTCCGCGCCGTCGATAATCCGGTGGTCATATGAAAGGGTCATTTTCATCATCGGTCGTATGACGACCTTGCCTGCTAGTGCTACCGGTTTGTCGATAATGGCGCCAACCGCCAAAATTGCGCTCTCCGGCAGGTTAATATTGGAGGTAAATTCCTCAATACCGAACATTCCCATGGAAGATAAGGTAAAAGTGCTGCCGCTGATATCATCCGGCAGGAAACTGTTTTCACGGCCTTTGCGAATGAGCTCAATGCGGTCCATTGCAATTTGTGAAAACGTCTTGGCGTTAATGTTGCGGATGACCGGAACAATGAGTCCTTCACCAAGGGCCATCGCCATCCCCATGTGAACCTTTTTCAGATACAGAATCCCTTCATCCGTCCATCGCGTGTTAATGACGGGATGCTCCAAAATGGCGGCCGCCGTGATTTTCATTAATATGTCGGTTAGGGAAATCCGCACATTGCATTTTTCCTGGATATAGGGCAGCAGATCTTCCCGGTAAGCCTTTATTTTCATCGCATCCGCGGTAAGGGTCATGTAGGTCTGGGCGGTGTCAACCTTGCTGGCCAGCATTTTTTTGGCAATCGCCCGTCGCATCCCAGTGAATGGAACCAGCTTATCGGCATCCGCCTCACCCGCCGGCGGCGTGACCTGGGATTTGATTTGATTTTTGGCTTCATAAGCTTTTGTAACATCTGCGGCAATAATTCTTCCGCGCATTCCGGTGCCTGCAAGTGTTTGCAGATCGACATCATATTCCCGGGCCATTTTTTTTGCCAACGGTGTCGAGCTGGGACGGTCGTTGGTTTGGGGCGCTTCGGTTTCGGGACGGGAAACAGATAATTCCAAATCCGGTATCGATTCGCTGACGGTACTGCCGGCCGTAGATGGTGTCGATTCAGGCGCCACCACGCCGATATCCAAAAGAGCAGGATCTTCGCCGGCCAACGCGAGATATCCGACCACTGCACCCACCGCAACCGTATCATTTTCCGGTATCACAATTTTAGCCAGCACACTATCTGCAGCTGCCTCGACTTCGTAGGTGACCTTTTCCGTTTCCAAAAGAAACAGGATGTCGCCTTTTTTGACTTTATCTCCTTCTTTAAACTTCCACTCCACGATAAGGCCCTCGGTCATGGTAAGACCGAGCTTTGGCATAACGATCTCCAGCGGCATTTGCAATTTCCTTCTTTATTTTCCGGTGAACCTGGGTTTGCGTTTTTCCAAGAAAGCGGTCATGCCCTCCTGCATGTCTTGCGTGCTGAAGCAGGTGATACAATTCTTCTGAGAATATTGGACCGCTTGCTCCAGTGGCAGATCCTTGCCGACTTCAAGCGCGTCTTTGGTCATCTCAACTGCAATCGGTGCATTTACCAGGATTTTGGCCGTCAAACTCTCAGCGGCCTGCATGAGCTGCTCATCTTCTGTTACCTGATTGACCAGACCGATGTGAAAGGCTTCCTGGGCGTCGATGATTTTACCTGTAAGCAGTAGCTCCGCGGCACGTCCTTTTCCAATCAGACGCGGCAGGCGCTGGGTGCCGCCGGTGCCGGGGATGATGCCGAGTTTAACCTCAGGCAGTCCCATAACCGCCGACGCAGCTGCAACTCTTAACGTACATGAAATGGCGAGTTCCAGCCCGCCACCCAAGGCGGCACCGTTGATAGCGGCGATAACCGGCTGGCGAAGTTTTTCCAGGCCGGCATTGATCCGGACAATACCTTCATTCCAGCGCAGGATATCCATGGGCTGCATGCTGCGCAGTTCTGAAATGTCTGCTCCGGCCTGAAAAGCTTGACCGGCACCGGTGATAATCAGCACCCGAATTTCACTGTCTTTGTCGATACCTGCCAGGGCCTGCTGCAGCTCGTGAATCATGTCCCGGCTAAATGCATTGCGCACTTCCGGGCGATTTAATGTCAAAAATCCGATTCCTGCTTTTTTTTCCACCCGTATGGTTTGATAGTTGGACACTAGCGACATCCTTTCTTTGCGATCATTCAAAAAGCGGTCTGACCGCCGTCGATCACCAGGGTCGAGCCGGTCATAAAGCTTGAAGCCTGGGATGCCAGCAATATGGCAACTCCCCTAATCTCATTGATTTGGGCGATTCTGCGCACCGGTATGCTGGTTTTGATAACGCTTAGACCCACGTCACTTGAGAAAAAATCCTTATTCATAGGGGTTTCAAAGTAACCCGGCAGGATAGCATTAACCTGGATGTTGTGGCGGGCCCATTCCAAAGCCATTACTTTGGTTAACTGCAGGCATCCGCCTTTACTGGCGCAATAGGCCGACATATTCGGCCACCCGATAAGTCCGCCGATGGAAGCGACGTTGATGATCTTGCCGCCCTGGGGGCGCGCGACCATTTCCGCGGCAACCGCCTTTGACAGCATAAACACACCTTTCAAATTGATATCGATGACTTGATCCCAGTCTTTTTCATCCATCTTCAGGATCGGCTTTTCACTACCACCGACACCGGAATTATTTACCAGGATATCGATTTGGCCGAATTGCGCCATGACTCTGTTAACCAGCGCATCAATTTGAGCCGGATCGGAAATGTCGCAGCGAACGGGCAATGTTTTGGCACCGGTTCTGGCAGCGATGCTTTGGCAGGCCTGTTCGCACTTTTTTAATCGTCTGGCAGCAATAACAATATGGGCTCCGGCATCAGCCAGCCCTTCGGCAATACCGCGGCCGATGCCGGTGGCGCCGCCGGTTATGATTGCCACCTGGCCCTGCAAATTGAAATAGGCTGGTAACTCCATATCCGCACCTCGGATTTCAGTGGGTAAACCCTAAATATTCAATATTCTATCATCACAAATCAGTGAAACTATCTTAATACACTTTTTTTTACTCACCACGCACTAAACTAAAGTCTAAGACGCTAACGTTGAAACATTGGGGTAAACCAGGATCTTGATGTGCTTGTCAGCCGCTTCAATAAGCGGCTGCATGCCCTTTGCAACCAAATCATCGAGTTTGATCCGATCAGAAATCATTGCATCGACCTCGACGCGTCTATCTGCCAGCAGGGAAATCGCTGCTGGGAATTCATCCTCGTATCCGCTGCTGAAAGTGATCGTCTTTTCATGACCCCACAGCCTGATAAACGGCACCTCAATCGGCTTTAGTGAAAGTCCGACGACACAAATGGTTCCCCTTCTGCCGGTAACTTTGACAGTCGTATCAAAAGCCGGCTGGCTGCCGACACAGTCAAAGGCGATGTCTGCTCGCAGATCATGGGTATACTCGGCGATTAATTTGCCAGGATCATTTTCTTCAGGGTTGAACACCGCTGATGCGTGGAGGGTTTCAGCCAGGCGGCGGCGGGCTTTTATCGGCTCGATCACAAACACCTGGCCGGCGCCTGCTGCCCGGCAAGCCTGCATTACCAGCAGCCCGATCGGGCCGGCTCCGATAACGACAGCGGTGTCGCCCAATTTAAGACCGCTTCTTTTGACGGCATGCAAGGCAACTGCCAGTGGTTCAACAAAAGCCCCCATTTCATCGCTAACCGAATCCGGCAACCTCAGCAGGGCGTGTTCCGGAAAGACAGCGTATTCAGCAAAAGCACCGTCGGCGGCAAAACCGAAGGTACCGAGTTTGGTGCACATGATGTGTCGACCACTTTGACAGTAGTGGCATTTGCCACAATATATGAGGGGATTGGCAACGACCCGGTCGTGGATCTGGAAGTTGCCGGCCCCGTCACCCGGCGCAACCACTTCGGCGGTAAACTCATGGCCGAGAATAACGGGTCCGCCGAATCTTTGCGTTAACGGGTGCGGTCTGCGTGGTATGATAAAGGGTCCGCTGCGATACTCGTGCAAGTCCGACCCGCAGATGCCGCAGGCCTTAATTCTCAGCTTTACTTCACCGGCCCCCGCAGACGGTTCCGGCACTTCTTCGATGCGAATATCTTCTTTTTCATACCATAAAGCTGCTTTCACTCTGACCGTCCTTCCGTTAAAAAGTTCGCGCAAGCGTGCGTTTGGCGGCTGCCACAACATCATCGGCCTTTGGCAGGTAGGCCTTCTCCAGGCTGAAAGGCACCGGTACAAACGGCGCGCCAACCCTTTCGATGGGAGCATCCAACTCATCCATTATCTCTTCGCTGACGGCAGCGGAGATTTCAGCGCCCATGCCGCATTGTTTGACGGCTTCATGGGCCACCACCAGTCGATGAGTTTTTGCGACAGATGCAAACACGGCGTCTTTATCCCAGGGTGAAATCGATACCAGATCAATTACCTCGAGATCGATATTTTCCTCGGCAAGAATTTGTGCGGCTTTCAGGGATTCATGAACCATTCTGGAAGTCGCAACAACCGTCACGTCGGTGCCACTTTTTTTGCAATCGGCTTTGCCGATCGGGATCACATACTCGTCTTCCGGAATCTGACCTTTGAGCGCATGCAGGGCCTTATTTTCGACAACAATCACCGGATTATCATCCCGTACGGCCGCTTTGAGGATACCCTTGACATCATAGGGGGTCGCCGGCATGACGACTTTTAAACCGGGAACATGAGCAAACCAGGCTTCCAGGCATTGTGAGTGCTGGGGACCGGCATTCAAACCACCGCCGGCCGGGGTTCGAATAACAAGCGGCACCGTGTACTGGCTGCCGAACATGTAGCGCATCTTGGCGATCTGGTTGACGATACCATCCATGCAAACCGTCATGAAATCCATAAACATAATTTCGACGATAGGTCTGAGGCCGCATGTCGCAGCGCCGGCAGCCAGCCCCATGATACCGGCCTCACTGATGGGAGTATCGACAACCCGATCAGAGCCAAAACGCCCCAGCAAACCCCGGCTGGCGCCAAACGATCCACCGGGCGCCCCCACATCTTCTCCGAACAGGACGACATTTTCATCGCGCGCCATTTCTTCACTCAAGGCCTCATTAATTGCCCATATATATCGTATTTCTTTCATTGTTTACCTCTGCACGGCGCTAAGTCTAAATCAAGGCCGTTGGTAATTTTTCCCAAACTTCCCGGTGTTAGTGTTCAAGTTTCGGTTTTCAGGTTTTACCTCCTACGTTCATCGCTTCAGGTCTGAGAAACCTGGTAAAATCCAAATCTCACGCTCCAAATTCCAAATAAATCTCAAATTCCAATATTCAATAGTCATTTCCCCGGTAACGGGATTTACGCTTCGCTGCAACCCCGCAAGCGGGAGCACCGCTGCGCTAAGACCGGCTTGTCCGGATTACGCATACAAATCCGCCAAGAGTTCCGAAGCTTCAGGAAAAGGGCTCTGTCTGGCAAATTTAACGGCGGACTCAATCTCATTTTGAATGCGTTGACGTATTTTCTGAATTTGGCTGTGACTTATAATTTTGTCTTTCAGTATTTTATCTTCGAACCGGGCAATACAGTCGAATTTCATGGCCTGTTCGATATCTTTAGCAGGGCGGTATTTCTGGGCATCACCGACATAATGACCGTGCCAGCGCATACTTTTGACTTCGAGCAAGGTGGGCCCCTGACCCTTGCGGGCTCTTTGCACCGCCCGACCTGCCGCTTCATAAATTTCAAGGCAGTCATTGGGCACAATGATGCCCGGGATTTTATAGGCGTCGGCCCGTTGGGCCACATCGGTTATCGCCATATGAACCTTTTGGGGCGTAAACTCCGCCCAGCCGTTATTTTCACAGACAAAAATGATAGGCAGTTTCATGTTCGATGCGATATTAAGAGATTCATGAAAGGTGCCTTCGTTGGTTGCACCTTCACCGAAAAAACACACCGTCACCTGACGGGTTTTTTTATATTTGGACGCAAAGGCGGCACCGTTGGCAATCGGTAGGCCGCCGCCGACGATACCGTTGGCACCCAATATTCCCAGGTTCTTATCGGATAGATGCATCGAACCGGACCGACCCCGGCAGGGGCCGTTGCGCCGACCGAAAAGTTCGGCCATGAAAAGTCTCAAATCTATGCCTTTGGCCAACGCATGACCATGACCGCGATGCGTACTGGCCACATAATCCGAATTTTTCAAATGACTGCAAACCGCAGCCGGAGCTGCTTCCTGACCGATGCAGACATGAATAAATCCCGGAATTTCGCCGTTAGCAAATACCTCCATTAATGTTTCTTCCACCATTCGAATTTTCAACATCGCGCTGTAAAGGGCGCCAATTTTCTGTTTGCCGGGCGTTTTCATCTTAGTTCTCCTTCCGCGAAGCGCTGATATCCATCTGCCCGTTTTCCGGAATAAATTCGATGCCATGTAATACAAATTCCAGAATGCCCTGCATGATTTTTTCCATAGAGTCAAATCGACGTCGCAGGCTCCAGCGCCTGAAGGTTACAATTACCGGTATATAGGCCAGCAGATCAGCAGCAAGCTTAACTTTGGCTTCACTGACTTGACGTCCTTTGTAATAATTTTTCAGCAGGTCTTCAAATGACTCAATGTATTCCGTTTCTCTTGCCAAAACCTCGTAAAGACGTTCTTTGTCGAGGTGGGATGACGCTTTGTAGATGAACATTACCACATCTTGATAGTTATGGATGGAAGTCAAATTTTGCTTCAAGGCCGTCATCAGCCTTTCTTGCGGATCATCGATATCCTCAATCGCGTCACTGACTTCTTGTCTCAAGATGCCGGTAATATAGTCATATACGATGTAAACAATATCCTCTTTGCTGCGAACATAATTATAAAGCGTGCCTTCGGTAATTCCCGAGGCCTCGGCAATCTCTCGGGTCGTCGCGTTGTGGAAACCTTTTTCGACAAATACTTTTATGGCCCCTTCGATGATCTGTTTGCGCCTGAAGTTGACACGTTTTGGATTTTTAATCTTTGTTTCGACTTTTTTTAATTTTTGAGGCATTTTTCTTCTTTTTCATATTCCCGCGCCGGGTGTCTCCTGAAGGAATATTGAGTCTTTAAGCTCGCCTCTCTTCGAGCTGCAGGCTCTGCGAGCCGGAAACCGGCGGATCGAATTTAAAAAAGACGAAGCGAGGCGACATCCACCAATATTCAATTTTCAATTCCGGCTTCGTCGGACTAGGTGGTTGTCAGTTCATGAATATTCCGCCATTCGCATCGATGATGCTGCCGGTTATAAAATTGGAAGCTTGCGATGCCAGAAAAACAACGACTTCGGCAATATCTCCCGGTTGCCCCAGGCGCCCCAGGGGAACCATCTCATCTTTATACGGTTCGCCAACCGTCATCGGCGTTGCGATGGGACCCGGAGCGATGCCGTTGACATAAATACCGTATTGGGCACCCCGTTTGGCAGCCCATTTTACAAAACTATGGATCCCGCCTTTTGAAGCACTGTAGTGAGCGCCGGCCAAAATACCGCCGATTCTTCCGGCAATAGAGCCCATACAAATAATTTTACCTGATTGCTGTTTTTGCATATGGGGCCATACGGATTGGGACATCAGAAAGGTGCCCCGCAGGTTTGTCTGTAATACAAAATCCCAATCTTCACCGATATAGTCTTTAAACCGTTGGGCCGAGTTTCCCAGGATGCCTGCATTGTTGACCAGGATGTCCAGACGTCCCCAGGTGTCAATTACCTTAGCCACCGTTTTTTCGATGCTCTCTTGGTCGCGGATGTCGCAGGCAATTTCCAGCACCTCACGATCAAGAGATTTTACGGCATGCGCTGTTTGTCTGCTTGATTGTATGTCACAGGCCGCAATCCGTGCGCCTTCCCGGCAAAGCGCCAGGCAGCTCGCCCGGCCGATTCCCTGGGCTGCGCCGGTGACCAGCGCCACTTTTCCTTCTAAATCAATGGGTCCGCTAATCGGAGCTTTCATTAGTAGAGACTTCCTATCGAATCACACCATTACCGGTTGTAGGCCGACCAACCGCCGTCAGATAGCCAGCCCCCATCAACCGGCAGGACGATTCCTGTAATGTGCCGGGCGCTGTCGGAAGCAAGATATAAAGCCGCTTCGGCAACGTCGGCCGGATCCAGCATTTTTTTCATGGGTGTCCGGTCGATAATCAGATCCGGATTGCGTTGCCCGCTTTCGATCATGTCTTTAATCAGGGGGGTCAATACATAGCCCGGCGCAATCGCATTCACCCTGATGTTGTTCTGGGCCCATTCCCGGGCCAGAATCCGGGTCAGCATGTTGACCGCACTTTTCATCGGACCATACATGGCCAAGGGCAATGGCGTTATACCCGCAATGGAAGATATATTGAGAATGCATCCCGCTTTTTGACGGAGCATTTCAAGGCCGGCCCTGCGACTGCAAAGGTAGACCCCTTTATAGTCAATCGAAAAAACCTTATCGATATAAGCCGGGTCCAGGTCCAGTATCGATACGGCTGGATGGGAGATACCGGCGTTATTGACAAGAATGTCCGCTTTTGCAAACCTTTCCAGGCTTTTATCGAATATTAGGTCCACATCTTGTTCTTTTGATACATCAGCGGCTATGGCAAAAGATTCCCGGCCAAGATTTTGTATCTGCCGGGCCGTTTCTTCCGCGCTTTGAGCGTCAATGTCGGCCACAGCGATTGATGCCCCGGCTGCGGCAAACGCCAGGCAAATGGCCTTGCCGATTCCGGCTCCGCCCCCGGTGATGATAGCTACTTTTTTATTTAGGTCTGTCATAATGCTCGGAATCCTTCCGTAACATCTGCTCATCGAACCAGACTTGGCAGATAGGTCAGAATCCAGGGAAAGATGATGCACAAGCCCAGACACATGACCTTAATAATGGTGAATGGAATTGTTCCTCGATAGATGTCCATGATAGTGACATCGTCCGGCGCGACGCCTTTCATGTAAAAAATATTCAAGCCGAATGGCGGCGTAATATAGCCGATCACCACCGCGATAACGAACAGCAGCATGAACCACAAGGGGTCGATGCCAAAGACATTTAAAACCGGAATGAAAATCGGGATACAGATCATGGAAATCGCGACCGGATCGATAAACATCCCCATGATTAAGGCAATGATCAGCATGACCAGGATGATGCCGGTTGCCCCGAATGGTAGGCTGCCCAGTATGGTGAGCACCAGGTTGCCGGTGCCGGTTACGGTAACCAGGGTTGAATAGCATCCGCCGCCAATGACCAGCCACATGATCATGCAAGACACCCGCAGAGAAAGTTGCAGGGCACCCATAATGTTGGGGATCGTGAACTTGCCGTATAGAATTGAAATCAACATGGCACCCAGCGCGCCGAAACCGGCGGCCTCGGTCGGTGTAAATGCACCGGCATAAATGCCACCCATAATGAAGGCAATCAGGCCCAGGGGCATGACGACATATCGTAGATTCTTAATTTTCTCGAGGGTGGTTCCCTGATCCTCTTTTTCCATGGCCGGACCATCCTGGGGGCGAAAAGCACACCGGATACCAATGTAAATGCAGTACCCCAGAGAAATCATGAGGCCCGGAAAAACGCCGCCCATAAACAGCTTGCCAACGGAAAGCTGGGCATATCCGCCGACAATGATCATCAACACACTGGGTGGAATCAGAGGGCCTAGGGCGCCCCCGACGGTGATCGCCCCAACGATCATATTTTTGTTGTAGCCTCTTTTGCGCATTTCCGGCAGCGCGATCAGCCCCATGGTACTCGTAGCGGTGGCACCGATACCGCTCAGGGCATCGATAATGGTACAAATAAATATCGTCCCGATGGCCAGCCCGCCCCGTAGAGGTCCCATCCACATATGCATGGTTCGGTAAAGCGAACTGGCAATCCCTGAAAACTGAAGCACGGCTGCCATCAGCACGAACAGGGGAATGGCGAGAAAAACCTCGGTTCCAATTTGCTTGAAAGCGGCCCCGACAATCATGAATAGGGCTGTGGGACCTAAAAATATATACAGAAGCAGCGCCGAAAGCCCGGTCAGAGCGAATGCTACCGGCAGTCCGGTCAGTAAAAGGATCAACAAAGCGCCGATAATGATGACGGCTACCAACCATGGTTCCATATTATTCAACCCTTTTGAGGGAAAATACGGTAATGATGTTTTTTAATAATTCGGAAATACCCTGCAAAATGACCAAAAACGTGCCGACTGGAATCAACATCTTCATGGGATAATATGGCGGCGCCCAGATGGTCGGCATGGTTTCCCGGGCTTTAAAGGATATCCAGGCCATCTCCCATCCGCCTGCCAGCAGGACAATCATGCCCATAAAAAAGAAGATAGATGTAATCAGATCCAGGATCGCCCGCTTTCTGGCACCCATATTCATGACCAAGACATCAACGACCACGTGATTTTTATTCAGCAGGGCGTAACCGCCGCCGAGCATGATGATCGCTGCAAAAATCTGGATATTCAGATCCCAGGACCAAATGGTCGGCCGCTGAACGATGTAGCGCATGACGACCTCATAGGCGGTAATCAGCACCAGCGGTATCAGCAGGAAGCTGACGGCCTTACCTACCCATTCATTTGTTTTGTCAATGACACGAATGACGTAATTCATCATCGACTCCTCAGGGTAACCGGGTTTAGGGTTCCAAGTTCAGGGTTCAGCCCGCCGCCAGCCAAAAAAACGGCCGGTCTAATCGAAAATGAAACTGAAGTTTCATACAAGCGCTGCTTCTGGCCGCGAGCGTTCAGTCTGATCATCAAGAAACCGTGCCATTTTGGCGTAGTTTCATACAAGGGCTCAAGGTTCAGGGTTCAAGGTTAAACGTCGCCGTTGGCCTGAAAAGCGGCCGGTTTAATCAAAAAAGTAACTTGGAATACCCGACGTACCCCATTGGTTGAAACAGCTTTATAAACACCATACAGACAGAAGCCTTTTGATAAGAGCCCTTAGGGGTTTTTTGAAGCTGGAACGTTGAACCCTGAACCGCCCAACCTAGCTACTCTTTAATCCATCGGACGTCCCAGGTCCCGCATCTGTTGTTTTAGAATATCAACGCCTTTTTGCATGCGTGGGCTTTTGGCCGCCAGCTCATTCCATAAAGGTTTTACCAGTGTTCTCATTTTGGTCATCTCTTCTTCCGATAAATAGCAAATTTCAACGGATCCCGAGTTTACCGATTTTGCCAATGAATCTTTGCACTGGGTAATGTATCGGTTGCTGGTATCGTTCAGAATGTAACGCGTGCCGACCTCAACAAGCACCCGGATATCCTCCGGCAGTTTGGCAAGTGAATCTTTGTTAATCAGCAGTGACAGAGCAATCTGAGCGGAAGTGGGAAGGGTATAGTATTTGACGACTTCGTGGAGTTTAACATCCTGAAGACCGGTAGCGCCGTAGATGGCACCGTCGATGGTGCCAAGTTTCATCGCCATGTACATTTCAGCACCGGGCACCACAACTGCGGAAGCTCCCAGCTTCTGGACATACTTGCCGTATACGCCCAACGCTCTGATTTTTTTGCCTTTCAAATCATCAAGGGAAGTAACCTTAAAGTTGGTATTGAAATGATAATAGGGATCGGCAGCACAGGGATACCATTTGATGTTGTGTTCGCTATAGGCTTCCTGAATGATTTCACCCAGTCCCCGGTTGTACATGACATCCCAGACCTCGTCCCAGGATCGGTGCCCCTGTGGCAAGCCTATTTCCAGATCGGTTTCGGGGATCAGGCCGGTGTAAAACCCCCCGTAAGTCACAGCGCAATCAAAGACACCTTTTTCGAGATAAGTGACAATATCCTTAACACCGCACATGGCGCCGGGCGGCAGAATTTGCACCTTCAATCTGCCGTTGGTCAACTTTTCGATAGCCTTGGCCCACTCAACGCCGTTCATCATTACCGTGGTGCCTACAGGATAGGAAGCCTGCATTTTCCAGGTGATGACTTTGTCTTCGGCCGTAGCTTGATTAGATAAAGATAAACCCAACACTATCGTCAAAACTAATACAATGATTGAAAATTTTTTCATGATTCCCCCTTTTCCATAGCGTTATTCCAATGAGTAGACGGCCCATATCGAAATTTTACTTTTCTCGGTTCTTTCCACCTCCCTTCTCAGTTAGTTTGTGACCTGGCATTGTCTCTGGGTTGTTTGTAAAAAAGGATTGTTGGTTCGCTAATCTATTGACATGCAGCGGCTTCTTTGGGCAAAAGCCCAAAAGATAAATTGTATTCATTAATTTTAGTTATTAAAGGAAAGATATAGGGGTTGTCAATAAAAAAGTGAGTACTCACTCAAAAAAATAAAAAGATTACTGTCTGATTTGCATTCATTTATTTTTCGGGGTATCTTTTGCTGCTCTATCGCTTTTTCAACCTCAAGTGGCACTCTCATTTTGCCTCCCTTTTTATGGCATACCAGTTTTAGAGTATATGACACATTTAATTGCAAAAGGGAATCGAGCAGAAGATCATAAAAAATGTAGATATGAATATTCTCTCCGCTTTTCTGTTTAATCCGATTTCCCGTCTGGCAAATCCGCGTTTGTGCCACGGTCTGGATATGGATGAAGAAAACCTTGAGTTGGCTTTTACCATGGCCTGGGATGCCATAAAACTTTAAAAAAACCCAAAAATTTTACAAATAACAATAACGAACGTTCGATTATTGATACAAGTCTGAACAATAAACCAAGCCCCGATGAAAGGAGAAAAAAGATGATTCCAAACCGTGAATTGCCGCAATGGTCTCGCAGGAAATTTATGAAAGCCGCTTTTGGTAGCGGTGCCATGGTACTGCTGGGTCAGTTCGGCGTCTTTCGATTGGCAAGCGCCCAACAAGAAGGAGAAAACACCCTTACTATGATCCTGGTTGATTATGCCAAATGCACGGGCTGCCGCACGTGTGAAACGGTCTGTTCGGCGTACAATCATCGGCAGACCGTCAACGGTGAAACCCTAAATGGTTTGGGAAATCCTGATTTGGCCAATATCCGGGTATACGGCTACAACCCGGATGTGGATGTTCCCGCGGTTTGCGCCATGTGTCCGGACAGCCCGTGTATTGATGCCTGCCCGGTGGATACTGATCCGACCACCGGCCGCCGGGCTTTGTATAGGAATCCCGAGACAGGGGCGATTGCAAACGATCCGAACCGCTGTCAACAGTGCGGAAGCTGCGCCGAAGCCTGCCGGGTCGGTGTAATACATCCGAATCCGGAAACAGATATACCTGAGCGGATGTGCACCCTCTGCAATGGCGATCCCCAGTGTGTGAAGGATTGCCCTTTCGGGGCGCTGTCGCATGTCAAGGTTGATACCAAGCAAAAATTTTACGCCATGAAACCAGAGCAAATCGCCCATAAGCTGATTGAAGACTGGTATGGGGCCGCTGGTTAAACCAGCCGGGAAAGGACGAAATCATGAGTAAGAAAATATACGGATATAACGGCACTATTCTGCATGTAGATTTAAGTTCGGGAAAGATTGAAAAAAAAGCGGTTAATCCCCAGGATTTGGCCAACTATCTGGGGGGCAGGGGTCTAGGCGTCAAGCTGCTATGGGACCATCTACAGGATAAACCCGGGACCGACCCGCTGGGCCCGGACAACCCGCTCATGTTCATGCCGGGACCGTTCTCGGGATTCCCCGCTCCGTCTTCATCCCGGACCTGTGTGGTGACGAAATCGCCTATGACCTCGCCCCAAAAGCCGAAGTATGCCCATGCATCGACTGTGAGCTATGCGAATATGGGTGGTTTTTTTGGGCCGGAACTCAGGTTCGCGGGATATGACGGGCTGATGATTACCGGGAAAGCAGCTTCACCGGTGTACCTATATATCAACGATGACAAGGTCGAGATCCGGGACGCCGAGAAGTTCTGGGGTATGGGAACCGACCAGTTTGACAAAGAGATTATTGAGGAATTGGATGACCCAAGGTTTCGCACTTGTTACATCGGGCCTGGCGGTGAAAATCTGATTCGATATGCTTGTATCTTGAATACCGCCGCTCGGGCTGCCGGACGGGGCGGCACCGGCTGCGTCATGGGCAGTAAAAAGCTCAAGGCGATTGCGGTAAAGGGAACTGGTCAGCCCGAAGTGGGTAACCACAAGCTGTTCATAGAGTCTTTGGAAGAAACCCGTCAAAAGTTCAAGGATCCAAAAATATATGGACGCTGGCGCAAGGCTGGCACGGCTGCGGGCCTTGAATACCTGTCAGGTCAGGGGATTCAGGCGGTAAAAAACTTCCGGGAAGGCACATTCACCGAGATTGACAAGATAGGCGCCGGGGCTTCCTTTAAAACCTGGGTGCGGTCATTTGCCTGCTACTGCTGTCCCCTGGCCTGCAAAAAAAGCGGCAAGACCACCGACAGTCCGTTTGCCGGCCTGATCCACGACGGGCCGGAATACGAAACCGGTACCATGCTGGGCGCCAATCTCATGATCTCAGACCACGCGGGTATGATGAAGGCAATCTATATTGCCGACGACTATGGCCTAGACATCATCTCGTTGGGAAATGTCATCGGTTTTCTCATGGAGGCCTATGACAAAAAGCTGATCGATAAAAAATTTCTGGACGGCATCGATTTAAAATGGGGCAGCGTGGAAGCCACCATCGAGATGATACACAGAATTGCGGCCAGGAAAGGAATCGGCGACCTGGCATCAAAAGGTGTCAAAGCGCTGGCGGAAGAAGTCGGACAGGATTCACACAAGTTTGCCATGCATGTCAAAGGACATGAATTGGCCGCCCATAATTGTCATGCCAATCCACCCCGCGCGCTGTGCTATGCCACCGCCAATCGGGGTGCCTGCCATCTGAATGGAACCGATATTGTCCAACAAAACTTGATTGCCCTGGCCGACGCTACCGGCCTGTGCCTCTTTGCCATACGTGGATACGGAATGGACGGCAAGCTCATGGGTAAAATGCTGAGCGCTATCACCGGTGCTGTCCCCAGTGGCAACCCCATGCAAATTGGTGAGCGCATCTACAACCTGGAAAAATTGTTCAACTTTCGTGAAGGGTTCACCCGGGCCGATGATGTCATCCCGGAACGGTTTTTCGAGGAACCCCTGACTGTCGGCGACAAGAAAGGCGCGGTATTAACCCACGACCAATTCAAAACCATGATGGATGAGTTCTATACCCAACGTGGTTGGGATATGGAAACGTCGGCACCCAAACCGGAGAAATTGAAAACCTTGGGGTTGGCAGCTTAAATAACTTTAAGGCCACTGGTTGTTAGCAAACGATTGAGAACTTGTGGCAAAAGGAGACCAACATGCTTTACAGAACAGTGCCTAAAAACGGCGACGAACTGTCCATCCTGGGGTTCGGTTGCATGCGTCTGCCCATGACCAAGGAGAGGCAGATCGACGAGCCCCGGGCGACCCGGCAAGTGAGAGATGCCATCGACCGTGGGGTCAATTATCTGGACACGGCCTGGCCCTACCACGCAGGGGAAAGCGAAAACTTCCTGGGACGCGCCCTTACCGACGGCTACCGCGACAAGGTTAAAATTGCCACCAAACTGCCCTCCTGGATGATCAAAAACCGGGAGGATATGGACACCTATCTCAACGCCCAGTTGGAAAAGCTTCAAACGGACCACATTGACTACTATCTGCTTCACGGACTGGCGGGGGACCAGTGGGATCACCTTGATTCCCTCGGTGTGACCGATTTCCTGGACAAGGCCAAGGGGGACGGCCGTATTGTCAATCCCGGTTTTTCCTTCCACGGCGTGCTTGGCGATTTCAAAAGGATCGTGGATGTCTATCCCTGGATATTCTGCCAGATACAGTACAATTATCTCGATGAGAAAAATCAGGCCGGAACCGAAGGCCTTGAATATGCCGCGTCCAGGGAACTGGGAGTGGTGATCATGGAACCGCTGCGCGGCGGCAACCTGGGGCTGCCCACACCGCCGCCGGAGGTGGACGCCATCTGGCAGAAAGCGGACAAAAAGAGGACACCTGTGGAATGGGCCCTGCGCTGGGTATGGAACCACCCTGAAGTCACGGTGGTGCTTTCCGGGATGAACGAGGAAGACCACATCCAGGAGAACCTGGCTATCGTTCAAGCTGCCCTTCCCAATTCCCTGACAGAAGATGAATTAAAACTGATCGAAGAAGCAGGCCGGAAATACAGGACACTGATGAAAGTCGCCTGCACCGGATGCGGTTATTGCATGCCCTGCCCCTCGGATGTTGCCATACCGCGATGTTTCGAGGTGTACAACAAAATGCACATGTTCGGTAATGAGGTAGAGGCAAAATTCAGCTATGCCTTAAGCATGGGAGGTGCTTTCAGCGGAATCCCTTCCTTTGCATCCCAATGCGTTCGATGTGAAGAATGTCTGGAAAAGTGCCCCCAACACATCGAAATTCCGGATATCCTGGAAATAGTCGCCGAGGAATTCGAAGATGCGGACCTGGAGAAAAGAATCGCCATAGGCAAAAAGATGCTCAATATGGAATAATTTTTCATGCCCTGACGCACACAGCGAAGCATGAAACATCCATTATCACCAAATATATTGGGCCCCAAGGTCTAATGGACCCGAAAGGGCCGCCAGATCCTGCAAAGCGGTCGGAATATTCCCAAAACACCGAGGTCGCGTCAAAATTATGGGATGTGTCGCTAAAAAGCCGCATGGCCTTTGCCCGCTACAAAGGCGCGGCCGAAAAGGTGTTGCTGAAAATCGGCTTTCCCCGGGTCCACATCTTCCGGCCGGGCTATATTTATCCGGTTACCCCCAGAAAGGAGCCCAATTTCAGCTATCGGATCTCCCGTTTTCTGTACCCGGTGCTGCGACGGGTCTATCCGAACATCGGCATCCCCTCCGAAAACCTGGCCCGGGCCATGGTGCATACCGGCTTGTATGGTGTATGCGGCTCCCGGTGAGGATGCAATCCATTAATGAAAAACTGGCTGAAAATGCAGAGAGTAGTCAAATCCTTTATTCTAAAGCAGAGCAGTGTTGCCCTCAAAAAATGCCCATAGCGCAACTGATGAAAAAAGCAATTGCCAAATTGGAAAGTTAGGAGTGGCCGGCATGAATCCATATGCTCTCCCCAATATTATTGCTTTTGCACTCCTGCTGGTGTTGAGTCTGGCCGTGGTTTTTCAGAATCCACGGGATAAAAGCAATCAACTTTTGTTCGCACTTTGTCTGAATCCGGCCCTATCCGTCGGAGCAGTCGGTCTGCTGCATTTGTCGACCAGTGAAGCGCAAGCCAATTTCTGGAATAAGTGGCCCTATATCTTGGGTCTTCCGACCTATATTTTGTTAATAGAATACAGTCTACAAATTTCCGGCCGCGTCCAAAGATTAAAAGAAAAACTGATTTTTGTGCCGATTCCAGGAAACATTTTATATTGCGGCAATCAATACACAATGTCATTTCAATTCAATAATTTATAGATTGAACTTACAAATATACAATTTGCCGAAGACGAGAATGAAAATCCAGGAAAAGTGAATGCACGACCTCTTCCATAAGATTTATCGGCTATTTTCACTCCGACACGATTTGGCGGATACATCGTATGCCGGCTGCTAAAAACCCGCCGGTTGAATCACAGGTCGGATCAAAGGAGGCCAGCGTACCTGCCTGTAATTTAAAATACTTTTTAACCACTGCAATGGACGCTTTGACAAATTCCGGTTTCAATCCCCCGGAAGCACCGAAATGACATTGGATTCTTTGACGGGCACAAAACCCGGAATCGTTTTTAGGATCGCTTTCCAACAGCGCCCGGTTGCCATGGCAAGGGGCATCCCGTCTAAAAAGCCGCTTTGGGTCGTTTCCGGCGTGTTAAATTCTCCGTGGGCGTCAAACCAGACAACGCCCTGTTGGCTGGAATTGATCCCGGCAATAGTCCCCAGACAGCTGTTGCAATTGCCGGAGAGTACCATCGGAAACATACCATCGCCGACTGCGGCTTTAACCTCTTTTGATAATAGGCGATTGAGTTCAAATGCCGTTCCGATTTCCGTTCTGAATGGTGATTTTGCATCGATGCGGGTTATTTTGACCTGGTGGCCATCCGCTTGCAGCTCCTCACGTATCACTCGGCGCAGGATAGTTTCTAGTTCGTGATTGCGAATTTTAGCTTTCAGCGCCTCATTAATAAGCGTTTGATAACCCCGCCCACCGGCTTTTGCCTTGAAATAGGCCACAACTTCGGCATCAAGAAAAATGTTAACCCGTACTTTGCCTTTCGCTACAGGTTTGCCGCCAATTCGCAGTTTAGCCCGTGCCATCTGATCTTCTGTAACTTCAGGAATATCAGACAGATCAATGTCTTTATCCTGCATGGTGGTAATACGTTGCCAATTTTAGACTGAGAGGCCGAGCTATACGCTAAAAGAATTTCAAGTTTTTATAGATCCTTGGGCTGCTGGAAAAAGGATTATAATAAAGCAACCGGAGTCACTCCGGCACGGCGAATGGCTGCGCGGGCGAGAATCGTCAAGGAATCGAAATAGGGAACCGATAGATGCTGCTGACCGAGGGCCAGCGGTATCTCGGTGCATCCGGCAATGATGGCCCGGGCGCCGTCAGGCTTATTTGCGATAAGGTCTTCGGCGGCTGTGACCAGATCAGCCGTGATTTCGGATCTGGTGCGCGTGGGGGCGGTATTTTTGATGTCATAAATTGCTTCCATTATCGTGGACTGCACGGCTTCAGCGGGAACCACGGTTTTTATTTTTTCCTGAGCCAGGCGTTTTTGAAACAGTCCGCCCTTAACCGTACCGGTCGTACCCAGAAGTCCGACGGTTTTTATGGTGGGATAATCCCGGGTAATGGTTTCAACCACGGCATCAAAAATAGACAGGATGGGCAAATTGACCCGGCGTTGGATCTCATCTACGAAAAAGTGAGCCGAAACACAGGGAATAATTATAAAATTGGCATCGGCTTTCTCCAGAACGTGACACCCCGCCACGATAGCCGGTACCGGTGATTGGCCGTCGCCGACGATGGCCGCGGTTCGATCCGGCACCGCGGGATTGGAGTCAATGACCACCCTGAAGTGGTCCTGGTCCCTTTGCGCCGGCGTGTTCTTAATAATCTTACCGAAGCATTCCAGGGTTGCTTCCGGTCCCATGCCGCCGAGGATACCAATTACCTGTTTGTTCATATGATTGCCATTAAACTTATTAACGGTTTATGGTTGAGCAGTTATCTAATTCGTAATAACAGGAAATCCGAAGCACGAATATCGAAGCACGAAACAATATCAAAATTTTAATTTTCAAATGTTCCAAATGTAAAGGCCCTTTAATTTATATTGGCCTTTTGTTTTGAATTTTTTTCTTTTGGTCATTCGGATTTGTTTCGAATTTCGAGATTCAGATTTCGAATTTTAAAGCCCCTATATAAAATTGTAAGTACAATTAATTATCCCAAAAGCATATTGTCTACAGGATTTGTTTTAAAAATTCCTTGGCTCTTTCGCTTTGGGGATTGTTGAAGAACTCTTCATAGGTGCCCCGTTCGACGATGCGGCCAAAATCCATGAAAATAATTTCATCGGCGACTTCCCGGGCGAAGCCCATCTCATGGGTGACACAGAGCATGGTCATCCCCTCTTTGGCCAGATTAATCATGACATCCAGGACCTCTTTGATCATCTCGGGATCCAGTGCCGAGGTGGGCTCGTCAAACATCATGTAATTGGGCTCCATGGCCAGGGAGCGGGCGATGGCCACCCGTTGCTGTTGACCACCGGAGAGGTTGGCCGGATAAGACTGCGCTTTTTCGGGAATGCCGACACGCTCCAACAGTTCCACGGCTTTTTTTTGGGCTTTTTCTTTCGACCACTTGCGAACTTTCATGGGGGCCAGGGAGATGTTTTGGAGAACCGTCATGTGCGGGTAAAGTTCAAAACGCTGAAATACCATGCCGATATTTTCCCTCAGTTTATAAAGATTTGTTTTGGGGTCGCTGAGCGAGACCCCGTCGACAATGATTTCTCCTTCCTGATAGGGCTCCAATCCGTTGACGCAGCGCAGCAAAGTACTTTTACCGGAACCGCTCGGTCCGCAAATAACCATGGTTTGGCCCCGTTCGACAGTCTCGTTGATATCGGACAACACCTTAAAATCGCCAAACCTTTTGCTGACATTTTTGATTTCAATCATAGTAAACCTGTCTTTCGGCCTTTTTCTTCGAAATGCCTGGAAATCTTCGATCCGATAAAACAAAAGATGAAAAAGACAACGGCCACAAAGCCGTAGAGCTGAATGGAGCGCACTTCCAGGTTGTCGACAATGGAGGTTCGTCGGACAAATTCCTGCAACCCGATGACAAAGGCCAGGCTGGTGTCCTGGAAGGTGACGATGGATTGGGTAATCAAACTGGGCAACATGCGCCGGAAGGCTATGGGAACCAGAATGTAACGGGCCGTCTGGGCATAGGTCATGCCGGTGGAGTAGGCGGCGGCGGACAGGTCCTTGCTGATGGATTGGTATCCGGCACGAAAGATTTCACCAAAATAGGTCGCCTCGAAGATAATAAAGGCAATCACCGCCGAAAGAAAAGGGTTCAGCGGTCTTCCGGCGATGATGGGCATTACAAAGTAAAACCAGAAAATAACCAGCAGCAGCGGCAAGTTGCGGATAAAATTAACATATAGGGTGATCGGCTGGTAAACCCATTTATTTTTGGAGATGCGGCCCAGGCCGACCAGGGCCCCCAGAGCGATGCCGCCGGTCAGGGCAAAGAAACTCAACTGCAGGGTCACGCCGAAACCGCCCAACAAAAAGGTGATGTTGTCAGCGACCGCATCAAACATGGTTACCTCCCCACCATGCCGGGTATTTTGAATCTGTTTTCGATAATGTTCATCACCCGCACCACGGTAAGTCCCAGAACCAGATAGATGGCCATGGCTCCGGTAGTTGCCTCCAGGCCGTGGAAAGTTTCGGCATCGATGCGGTAACTCATGAAGGTCAGCTCGGCCACGCCGATGGTCATGGCCACCGATGAGTTCTTGAAAATGGTCAAAAATTCGGTGGTCAAAGGCGGCGTGATGATCCTCAAGGCATAGGGGATGATCACATGGCGGTACATCTGGTATTGGGTCAGGCCGGTGGACAAAACCGCCTGGTACTGATCGGGACTGATCGATGCGAATCCGGCCCGCATATGTTCCGCCACCCGCGAAGCGGTATACAGCCCGAGGGCAATGACGGCCACATAAACGTTGAGCCCCGAAATCTGGTTGATCTGACGTCCGAAGGTTTCACCGAAGAGCATCGGTCCGGCGTAATACCAGAAAAACAGCTGGACCAGGAAGGGGATATTGCGAAAAATTTCGGTATAGGCGCTGGAAAAAAAGCGCAACCAGCGCCAGGGGGTTACACGCAAGGTACCGATACAAATGCCCCAAAAAAACGCAATGATCCAGCCTAGAAATCCTATTTTGATTGTTAACCAGAGGCCCTGGAGCAACCACATCCCGTAGGGCTGCCGCCACAAAACCCCCCAGTCGAAATCGTATGCGAAGCCCATCTCCTATTCTCAAACAAATCCGAATATCGAATTTAAAAAATAAATTAAAATGTAAAAATTATTAACCTGTCTGTTTATCCCTGCTTAAATGGTGCTAAAATATATATTTCTTTTACTTCTTCCACCATTCGTCCGAGATAGGGTATACCATCATTTCAAGATAAGCTTTATAGGCTTCAGACATGGGAATGGGAACCAGACCCTCGGGCCCCATCCATTTTTCGTACAGCTCGTAGAATTTACCGTTATGAATGGACCAGATGATGGTGTTGTTGACGAAGTCCCTGAAGTCGGAGTTGCCTTCTCTCATGATGTAGGCATAGGGCTCGTAGGCAATGGCAAAGGCGACCGTCATCCAA
>Ga0316189_10001338_pt1 | contig 24576 bp, 28 predicted proteins | sample LowCovwburrow_MG_FD_204930 | JGI IMG/M metagenome (GOLD analysis project Ga0316189, IMG submission 204930) | Coastal sediment microbial communities from Maine, United States - Lowes Cove worm burrow | ecosystem: Environmental > Aquatic > Marine > Coastal > Sediment | place: USA: Maine... | reverse complement strand
AAACGACAGGAAGCTTGGATTTTCCATCCATGATGATGACGAAGAAATAACCAACGTAGGGAGAACTGCAGGAATAGTGCTAAGTGATGCAGAGATCCGTGATGGTATGTATTTTGTACCAGCAGGCTCCTCAAAAACATTTACACTACTTGTTTTTCTCAGGACACAGGACACAGATCAAGAAGATGACTATGTGGTGCAAGTTGATAATCTTCCCTTTTTGGTTGACATGGGGCAAGAAGAGCTCACTGTGCGAGGCCTCAACACTTCAGAGTTACAGTATTATGTCACTGGCGATGTATCACTCAATGAAAATGTCCGCGTAAGCAACATTATAATAGGTGCGAGCCCTCTAGAAGTTTCGCCAAACGGTAAGTAGTTATTGCATCCCAAAGATTTAAAACACGACACCTGCAGGTGTCGTGTTTTAAAATATCAAAATTATCTCCAGGGTGTTTATACGCTCTGACCTGCTACCCATCCAGTAGTCCAACAGAGTTGCAGTGAAAATCCTCCACTTGGTCGATTGATATGCAGTACATCACCGGTAAAGTATAAGTTTGGGACTTTCTTTGATTGCATTGTTTTAGTATCCACTTCAGACATGTCCACTCCACCATCAGAAATAACTGCACGGTCGAGTCCCATGGTTCCAATGATGGTAAGTGGCATTGCTTTAAGTCGAGAGACAAGTTCGAGACGCTCCTCCTTCCCAACACTGTGTACCCGCATAGTTTTCATTTCTTCATCAAATTGTGCAGCGACCGCCTCAGCCATACCATGAGGTACAAACTCTTTAAGTACATTCTGCAGCTCTTTGTTTTTGTTTATATTAAATACTTCAAGCACACGATTACGTAGTGTCCCTATATCCGTATCCGGATACATATCAATAGTTGCTTCTACATGACCACCTGCCAAAAGTTGTTTTACCTCATACGAGGAATTAAGGACCAATGGACCAGAAAGTCCAAAGTGTGTGAAGAGAATCTTCCCAGTTTTGGAAAATTTTCCTTGCTTCTTTGTAAGGTTTGCTCCAAAGGTAATCTTCATGAACGAAAGGCTTGTTCCGGAAAGTTTGTGTACCCACTTTTCTTCAACTTTAAGAGGTACGATATTTGGGTTTGCCTCGTGCACAGTGTGTCCATACTCACTGAGCCATTGCACACCCTCGCTACTTGCTCCTGTTTCAGGACGCGATGATCCACCGGTAGCTAAGATAAACTTATCTGCTGCAAAAGATTCTTTTGTAGTGGTAATACCAAGAATTTCTCCATCATCACCTTTAATGAATCCTTTTACCCGTACACCTAGTCGGAGTGTTACACCATTTTTTGTTACATAATCTCGCATCGTTTCAGTGATGTCGGTCGCAAGCTGTGATGCTGGAAATGCACGTTTACGTGCCTCAACCACAATTGGCACCCCTCGATCTTCAAAGAACTTTTTTGAGTCTTGCATACTGTGCTGTGCAAATGCAGAATGCAGGTATTTCCCCGCGTCACCATAGGCAGATGCAAGCTTCCTTACATCTTCTTCAGCATTAAGAATGTTACACCGTCCACCTCCAGTAGTGTCCAACTTCTTTCCTAGCTGTTTATTTTTTTCCACGAGTAACACACGCTTACCATTTTCAGCAGCGCGTCCAGCAGCCATCATTCCAGACGGGCCACCACCAATGACAATGACGTCATAGTGAGATCCAATATGTTCTTTGTTGGTTGACATAAGTCGCAAATAATAGCATAAATGCTTTTAATAGCAAATATTCTGTAGTACTCTGGGCCTAGACACAGAAGGAAATAACCATGCTTTCAGCGCAAGAAAAACGAGACGAGCTATTTGTGGCAATCTTGAAACGAATGCACCAAGATGAAAAAACTAATGAATTCGCATACAGTTTTAATGACATCACGCCAGGAGAAGGATATTTTGGAGTTCAGTACTTAATTCATAAACCTGACGATAAACCAATCTTGGTTGGATTTGGACAAATGGTGACAGACAGCGAAATGTCGCATGTTTTAATTCTTACGTTCCATCCAATGCAAGGATACAGCATATTCTTTCCTTTGCTTGCGACAGAATAAGTCGGTCGGTTGTACTCTGTACAACCGACCATTTATGTTGTAATGTACCCCTCTATGGAATTCCCAATGAGAATAAACAAATACGTCGCAAATAAAGGATGGGCTTCACGGCGTGAAGCTGACGTCCTTATTGATAAGGGGCTTATTCTTATCAATGGAAAGAAAGCAGTCATCGGGCAAAAGATTGAAGAAGGCGATGACGTACAATTAGCTGGAAAAACAAAAGAAAAGAAATACCTTGCGTACTACAAAGGACGTGGGATTCTCACAACCTGCCCAGCTATGGGAGAAATTGACATCGCAGGACGACTTAAGAAAGACTACAAAATAACCGATGTAAATCCTATCGGACGTCTGGATAAAGATTCCGAAGGTCTTATCATCCTCAGTAACGATGGTCGTATCACAGGACCGTTACTAGACTCAAACCTTAAGCACGAGAAAGTATACGATGTGTTGGTAGACAAAAACGTTACTAGTATTCTTACACAAAGTTTCCAGCGAGGTGTGAACATTGAAGGATACGTCACCAAGCCTGCAAAGGCAGTCAAGCACCCGCGTAACGCACGCCGAGTTACTATTACACTTGTTGAAGGTAAGAAGCATCAGATCCGTCGTATGTGCGCAGCACTTGGCTATCAGGTACAGGACCTCAAGCGCGTGAGTATTATGAATATCGAACTTGGAAAACTAAAACCTAATCAGTTCCGAAAGATTGAAGGAAAGGAACTCAACGAATTTCTAAAGAAATTAGGCGTTACACAATAGTAAAAATAAAATACCGCCACCTATTTTTCCTATAGGAAAAATAGGTGGCGGTATCTTGTCTCACACACCAAACAAATAAAAGCCGAGGTATATACCTCGGCTTTTAACATACTACTATCCCTCAAGTTCAAACACCTATTTCCGCCATATATGCAGTACTCAATATCTGATATGTCGGATGGATACCTAATTCATTTAATTCGCGCAGGCGTTCAATTTGTAGCCCATTCAATGAACGGACCCCGCCCATACGCATGGACAGAATAACTTGTTGAGAAAATTTAGATTCTATAAATTCCCTTCTTTGTTTATCGTATTTTGTTTGTAAACGAATTTTATGAGAAGCTTTACTAGCTACATCACGTCGTTTGTTCTGCTTTTTCATCTTAGGCCTCCACTTTTACCAACAGTTACAATATATATCGTTCCTGTTATTGTCAAGTTTATAAATAAAAAACTACACTCAAGGTTTTTTATATTTCCTTCCATCTATTTAGCTAAAGAATATAATTCTAACACTGCCTCAACCCCCGCCAAGTTCCGTGTCCATTCTATAGACGTTGGGCTTTCTAGTTCAACTGTAACCGCAGGAATGCCTATAGATGCAAGCCACCCTTCAGCATCTCCTGTCACTGGGTATGCATCAAAAGATGGAACTGCTCCATAGCTACCTGCTGTTGCGTATGTATCCATCAAGGTCAAGGTCTCAGGAAGAACACCGTCTTCACACTCCGAAGCATAGACGTTATTTGCTTTACTATGCCAAAACGCTACTGCTTTTGGCTGAAAGGTCGCCACGTAGTCCCGTAGTGCTGCTGCCTCAGGCTCTGAGAAGGCTCCTGTTCCGGCACTGACGACATTTCCTCGCCAGGTACTCTCCGGAGCCCACTTACAGTCGAAGTTCCTGTTTAAGTCCACGTCATTGGCATTAAAACGCGCTTCAGCTACTCGTACCGACGGGTCAGGTACCGCACCAATAGTAAACTTCCCAGAAGTTTCAGTGACTTTAAAAAGACCATCAGGATTCAATACTGGAATAATACTCATCGTCAAATCTTCCGGCAGAAAGTCAGGATTCTCTTCAAGATGTTCAATCATTCCATACGCAAGCAATGAGCTATTCCATTCATAACCACCATGCATCCCGCCGACGAAAAGTAAATGAGTGTCACCGTGTCCAAACGTTACTACCTCAATCTCTCGCTGCTCTACAGAAGAACCAATAGTTCCATACACCACAAAAGGTTCTGGTTCTACCACTACTGCAACCTCCGCAACTTCAATGAAGACCTCTTCTTCAGAAGTATCAATAGTAACCAAGAAATAGAAACCCACAATGAGAAGAACTGGAATAAATGACAGTATCGCAAGCTGTATTTTACGTTGTGTTGTCATTATTCAGCAACATGGTTAAGTACTGCTTCAATTCCCTTCAAGTTCTTACTCCACTCTGTATTTTCTCGGTCAGTAAGAAGAACGCTAATTGCTGGAATTTTCTTAGAAGCAAGCCAGTTCACCATGTCTCCAGTAATCTCGTAAAAGTCAAATTCCTCATTTGCACTGTAGTCAGAAGCATCAGCATACACATTTGTAAGCTCTAAAGTCTCAGGCATCATTCCGTTTTTACAGTTTGACGCGTATACACCTCCAGCTGCTGCATAATAGACAACTACTGCTGTTGGTGTGTTTCCTTCTATGTATGTACTAATCGCCTTGGCTTCTGGTTCTGAAAATGGTTTAGAACCACCACTAACGCTCTTTGACTGCCATGTGCCCTCCTCTTCCCAAAGACAGTTAAAGTTTCGGTTAAGGTCAACCTCATTTGCATTAAACCGAGCTGCAATCCGTTGTGCATCATCACCCGTCACATCATTTTTACTAAACAGACCTTCCTTCCCAGTGATGTCATACAGACCATCTGCATTTACTACAGGGATTACGGTCACCCGCACATCATCAGGTACTGCTGAAGGATTTGACTCAAGATAGTCAACCAATTCAAAAGCAAGTAGAGAAGTATTCGGTGTGTATCCACCGTGCAACCCTCCGACAAACAATACTTCTTTATCACCTGTACCAAAGTGGTACGCGGTGACATCACGTCCTTCTACTGATTTTCCGATAATTGAAACAGGTCCTTGTTCTTCCTCGTCTTCAGGAAGTGGCCCAGCCCCGTCTCCAATCCCACCGTCAGGCTCAACTTCAATAGGTTCCTCTACTACAACCTCAGCCGCTTTTTCATCTGCTTTGTAGGTAGAGCTTGTTCCTTTAATTACTAAAAATGCTCCCCCACCCACAACGATCAGCACCCCCAATACAATCAAAATTTTATTCATACCAGTATTATAAACTGGTATTGGAAACTTGGCCAATACATACGAAAACAGCGTCTTACAGACGTTGTTTTCTCTTCACTTCCATATTTTTTATTTCTTCTTCCTGTCACTCTCCTTCAACTGTTGCTTACGTAACCGTACTGACTGTGGACATACTTCCAAATATTCATCATCTGCCATAATCTCAAGTCCAATCTCGATTGAAAGAATCTTTGGAGGTGTCAGCTTAATAGCTTCATCAGTTCCAGAAGAACGCATGTTTGTCAGTTGCTTCCCTTTTGTTGGGTTTACCTCCATCTCTTCACCCTTTGAAGTGTTTCCTACAACCATTCCTTCGTATACTTCTGTACCAGCTCCAATGTAAAGCTCTCCTCGTGTCTGTAGGTTTCCAAGTGAGAATCCAAGAGTTTTTCCTTGTGCCATTGAAATCATTGATCCAACTTGTCGTTTCTTGATTTCTCCAGCGTATGGCTTGAAGCCGATTACCTGTGAAGCAAGAATACCTTCTCCCTTAGTATCTACCACGAACTGGTTTTTGTATCCAAGAATTCCTCGTGTAGGACCTTCAAAGATAAGTCGTGCCTGGTTTCCGTCTGAAACAAGGTCTTGCATGACGAACCCTCGTCTTGAAAGTCGTTCAATAACTGCACCTTGAAACTCATCAGGAATGTCTACAGTCACCTCCTCAAAAGGTTCTGACTTTACGCCATCAATCTCTTTGATAATTACTTGTGGCTGAGACACTGACAATTCGTATCCTTCTCGTCGCATGTTTTCAAGAAGTACTGAAATGTGCATTTCTCCTCGTCCACGCACTTTCATAACATCACCTGAAAAATCTACTTTAAGTCCTACGTTGATTTCCAGTTCTTTTTCAAGTCGTTCGGCAATTTGTCGTGAAGTAACATACTTTCCTTCTCGACCAGCAAATGGTGAGGAGTTCACCAGGAACTGCATTTCGATAGTTGGTTCGTCTACCCTAATAGCGGTCAACGGTTCCACACCTTCATCATCAGAAAGTGTCTCACCGATATTAATATCATCTAGCCCAGCAATAAGCACAATATCTCCCGCAAAAGCTTCCTCAAGTTCTACCTGAGAAACACCTTTATATCCAGACATTTTGACAATCTTTCCTTTCTTTACTGGCTGCCCTTCGTGGGCAATGAAGATTGATTGTCCTTTCTTTAGCTTTCCTTCATAGATACGGGCAACCGCAAGTCGTCCCAGGAAGTCATCGTATCCAAGGTTAAACACTTGTGCTCGAAGTGTTTCACCTTCTGTATATCCCTTAGCAGCCGGTACAGTTTCAAGAATACAGTCAAGCACTGGAGAAAGATCCTTCATTTCATCAGCCATGTCTCGTTTTGCAAGACCATCTCGTCCGATTGCATACACTGTTTCAAAGTCACACTGCTCGTCATTTGCACCAAGTTCCATAAAGAGTTCTAGAACAAGGTCTTCACACTTGTCTGCGTCTGCTGCTGGCTTATCAATCTTGTTGATAACCACAATAGGCTTCAGGCCGAGCTCAAGAGATTTCTTTAGTACGAAACGGGTTTGTGGCATCGGCCCTTCTTGCGCGTCCACAACCAAGAGTACTGAGTCAATAGACCGCAACACACGTTCTACTTCAGAACCGAAGTCCGCGTGACCAGGAGTATCAACAATGTTGATTTTTGTGTCTTTGTACGTCACTGAGGTGTTCTTTGCGTAAATAGTAATACCACGCTCTAGCTCAATAGCATTGTTGTCCATTGATGCGTCGCCTTCTCGATCACCAGTAAATTCCATCAACCCATCAGTTAATGTTGTTTTCCCATGGTCTACGTGGGCGATAATTGCAATGTTTCGAATCTCTTGGCTCATAATATGTGTGAATTAGTGATAATTTTAGAATAAAAAATACCCGCATTTCGAGCGGGGCTCAAATATGGCACTAGAATACCAGTTTAATAGCTTTTGTCCAGTCATTTATTCTATCATTTAGGTAAACAAAAACCCCGCTAATTGCAGGGTGTTCATTTAAACATTAGAACTAAAATCCTCCTGAGGACAATACCACAGGTCTCGATGGTTTTGGTATTATTCCATCTGGATAAAGTTTTTGAAGCCACACTGTAGCTTTTTCCATATCTTGAGATACTTTATAGTCTGTATCATTGGTATCCTTAGGCATTTTATACCTCTTTCTTCTTTAAATGAAGCAATACCCTAACCTGTTTTCTTACTCGTGTCAAGTAATACCTCTTTTTCTGAACGTTTTAATTGCTTTATCTCCCACTCTCTTTTCCCAGCGGAGCTTCTGTCTTCACACTTTTCACTATGGACGAGTTGTACTGGACGGCGTGCCCGAGTGCACTTCGCTCCTTGTATTTTAGAGTTTCCATTATGCTCTTCAACGCGCCTATGTACATCGGTAGTGATACCTGTGTAGAGAGAGTTGTCAGCGCAACGAAGCATATATACGTACCATTGACTCATATAAAATCTACGTACGGCACATCGTAATATTCGTCTGTAAAAGCGTACGCTGCAAAATAAGCAAAAATCATCGCTGCGATGACTACAATAAGAAATTTAAGCATAATTATTTTTTAGTGAACGGCGGAAGCGGCGAGCTATGAAGAAAAGGCCTATGGTAAGTGGCATAAGTACAAACGGTGACAAAAGGATACTCAATGAATGAACGTCAAATACGCGTCGTACAAGAGACATTTCTTTAAAAGTTTGACTATCCCCTTCCCCCAGCAGTAGACGATACCCTCGGTTATTTTCTGGGGAACTAATTTCAAATTTGTATATACCTTGCTCTAGAGTAGTTGTGAACACCTCCCCTTCCATGAAGGCTACTGCGCGCCATAGATCATAGTGTTTTGTCCATGCAGTGTTTTTACCGGTGAGTCGGCCTACCTCTGACACACCACGCTTCTCCTGTTTTACCAAAATAAAGGATACATCATGTACAGGCTCAGTGCTGTCCATAGACACCCGAGCTGAGAAAGGTGTCTCTTCAGAAATAAAAAATGTAAAGGTATGGGGAAAATCAGTAAGTTTTCCATAGATTGTCTCTCCCAATACAGTCTCAATTTTTGGTACATCAGATACATTTGTAGGTTCATGCAAAAAAGCTGCTTGGGTCATTGAAGCAGAACAAAAGAAAAATAGTGTAATAAAAAGAGTTTTCATGCCCACCTATAATACCAGAAAGGACGACTACGTACGCAGTCGTCCTTTCATATTGTGGGATAGGTAATTATTCAGAATCATTTCCCAACCGGAAACCACCAGAGTGTCCCCCTGGTTCTCCCCTCTCCCTCTTCTCCCCATTTCCATGGTTCATTCGCGTGCCGTGACCCCTACCATGCATGCCTCCTTCGAAACCGAGTTCTTCCATGATTTCTCGTGCAGCTTCTTTTTCACCTGCATCGCGCAGATAAAACGCTTCAGTAAATAACGCGAACTCTTCTGGGGTATCTACAATTTCAGAAACTGGTGAACCTTCTACTGCCTCTAAAAATGCATCATAGTTGCCATTGTGTACTGCATCTTCTACTGCCTGGTGCATTTCTTCTCGATGCTCCTTCATTGCTTCACGAACAGAGTGTATGGTCTCCATATCAACACCTGCTTCTACAAGCACATCTCGTGCGGTTTCTGTATCACCTTCTTTTCGCAACTCATGGGCTTGTTCAAACGCTGAAATTTGTTCAGTGTCTAGTCCTGCCTTCTGTAGTACATCACTATTAAATGCGCTTGCTCCTGTTACCGTTACTGCAAACGCTGCAATGGGAATAAGTAATGCTTTTGTTTTATTTTTCATTATTTTAAGTTTTGGTTATGTTTCCCAAGTATGATTACTCGTACTTGGGGAGCTTAGTAATTATTGGTATATGAGTTTATACATCTAGGATTAGTGTGCACACCCAACTGGCACAGTTAAAAACCTCTCCGTGTACTCCATGAACTTGTCATGAGTATATTATTCAATTTTGGTAAGTCATTGTTATGACAGTCTGTATGTGGTGTAACCACCAATCAATCCTTCTATATAAATTCATTTGATGAAGCTCCATCATTGGCCGCTTCAATCAATAATACGCACCTACGAAAACAATATTTCAATTCATCTTTGAGTTCTTACCTTACCGTTCAAAACTGTTCTGTAAATATTTTTCCAGTGGTCCTCTAATATCCTGTGTTTTGTTATCTTCTGGGCTTGAGAATGTATTCCAAACTGAAGAGAGTTGTGTAGCCAATTGAGATGTACCAAATACGGTAGAACAGGTATTCAAAATATGTACTTCACCTTTAATGATGACGTTGTATACATAGTCGGTCCCATCGGAGGCCGATGCACATAGTCCACCCTCCTTCTGGAGGGCTTCAAAATTTGCACCATTAAGCGCCACTACTATTTCTTTGTATGTCTGCAAATCAAGTTTTCCAAGTTTTTTCTCTGGCTCACCATCTTCCAAAAGATATGAGGGTAGGTACTCATACGAAGCATTATTATCTAATTCAAACGATGGACATACGCCGGCCATCTGGCACCCTCCCTGCATCTGTCCCTGTAGTCGAAAATCTATCTCTGAAAGTGCTTCCACGTCACTCTGCTTATAATCTGGGGCAAAGGAGGTAATGTACAGATACCCACCAGAGAACATCCCTGTGATGAAGGTGAAGATAAGGATGAAGTAGATACGGGGGGTCATAGGGATAGTATAACAGTATTTCTTTTACTCAAGCTCCACAATGCGGTATTATGTCGCCTACAACCAACGGAGAAGTGGCTGAGTGGTTTAAGGCGCTCGCTTGGAAAGTGAGTTACGGGCAACTGTACGCAGGTTCGAATCCTGTCTTCTCCGCATAAACCAAAACCCAAAGCATGTCTTTAGGTTTTGTCGTATTTGAGAGAAAAGATAGGACTGGAAAAGTTGTCGATACTTTTCTGAAAGAAAATATCATACAACCTGAACTGAAGTCGTAGACTTCGGATCCTACTCCACATTAAGTACTCATCCCCCTCAATTTAACAATCCTATCCTCTGCAGGAGGGTGCGTTTGAAATAATCCTCCAATCTTCTGCATCATACTTCGTTTTTTTGCACCCTGGAATGGGTCGGATATGAAGAGATGTGCAGTTGCATTTGATGCATGCTTCATTGGTTGAGCGTGTGAGGAAATTTTTTCAAGTGCAGAGGCAAGTCCTTCTGGGTAACGGGTAAGGAGAGCACCTGTTGCGTCGGCCACGAACTCCCGTTTGCGTGAAATAGTCATTTTTATAAGTTGTGCAGCAATTGGAGCGAGAATAATACCCACAATAGCAACAATCAAAAATGCTGGATGTCGATCTTTATTATTACCACCTCCAAAAATCATTGAACGCATCATTATGTCAGCAATGATTGCAATAAAACCTGCAAGTACTACCGCTACAGTCATGATCAGCATATCTCTGTTGCCTATATGTGCCATTTCGTGCGCCACTACACCTTCCAGCTCATTCCTGTCTAAAATCTGCATGAGTCCAGTAGTAACTGCAATCACGGCATTCTCAGGGTTTCGTCCTGTTGCAAACGCGTTGGGAGATGGGTCATTTACAATATACACCTTTGGCATTGGTAGACCCGCAGTGATTGCAAGGTTTTCTACAATATTGTAAAGCTCACGATTTTCTTCAAGCGTTGCAGGCTTTGCGTGGGTCATTTTCAATACAATCTTATCCGAAAACCAATAACTTCCCACATTCATAACCAAGGCAAAAATAACGGCAACATAGAGGAGTGCTGGAGTCTGCATGTACCATGCCACCGCATACCCCACTGCAATCACCAACACTAAGAACATGGTCATCAAAAACCATGTTTTACGTATATTTTGCCCTTGATGTGTGTACAGTGTTGCCATGATAGTATCTAGTTATCTTTTACTCCTTGAGGAGTCTCGTTGCTTTCATAATCTGAATCGTCGGACCAATGAAGAAAATGTCTATCTTTGTAGAAACCTTTATCTTTTACGTTGTCTTCAATAGCAATTTGCACGTCGGCCTCCGAGAAACCCATGGTTTGCGTCAGTGCGTCAAGCACCACCATTAAATCAGCATATTCTTTCAAGAAATCAGCTCGGGTACGCACGTGTGCGAGTGCACGTGCTTCTTCAGTGATTTTTTTGAAGAGCTCTTGTTGGAACTCCTGCTCATCGGTTATCTCTCGTATTTCGCATGATTCACCTTTTTCTTCAATCTTTTTTTGGATATTGTCTCGTACGAGTTTGTTATAGAATACTTTACTCATATATTTTTCCATTTTTTAGTTAAAAAATTGTTGAAATACAACGAAGTAGTTCACACTTTTTTAGACTAAATTTAAAAATCTACTGTAACGACTTCCCGTTCTTCAGACCCGTCCTCTAATTCAAACAAGTCCATTTCCTTGAAACCGAACATATTCCCGATAATGTTAGCTGGGAATGACTGAATCTTAATAGCTAAGTCACGTACGTTTCCGTTGTAAAACCTTCGCGCTGCCTGGATCTTGTTTTCAGTGTCTGAAAGTTCAGTTTGTAACTCGCTAAAGTTCTGGTTCGCTTTTAGGTCTGGATATGCTTCAGCAATAGCCATAAGTTTTCCAAGCGCTCCACCAAGTGCGTCTTCCGCACCGGCAACCATCGCGATTTGCTCTGCGCTGATGTTTGAGGCATCTACATTGATTTGTGTAGCTGCTGCTCTAGCTGCCACTACTGCATCAAATGTTTCTCGTTCGTGAGCAGCATATCCTTTTACCGTTTCAATCAGGTTGGGAATAAGGTCATATCGTCGCTTTAACTGTACATCGATATCTGCCCACGCTTCTTTTGCTCGTTGTGTAAGTGATACAAATCCATTATACAAAGCAATTGTATACACAACAGCAACTGCAATAACTCCTAAAATAATCCACATTGTCATAATCAAGTTCAAATGTTACTTCTATAATATACTCTCTATTTTACCATGCTATATGGCTTACACAATGCTTTTTAGCAGTATCTTTTTCTCCTGGTACAAGCACAACACCATCAGCACGGAGAGATCGATGTTCAAAACTGTTGATAAAGTAATAGTGGCTTCTGTCCTGGGGTTTATTTATCTATTGATTCTACAAATCAATCTCACACAGTAGTCCAAAGTGATCGGACAGAAAAAGTGGTCCTTTTTTTGTTTCTATGGGTGTATCAAAAATTCTTTCACATTTTTCATTTTTCATTTTTAACCGACAGTTTTGATTCAAAAATATATGGTCTATTGACTGAGAAATTGAAAGTGGAAACATGAGGTTTAAAGGATTTTCCACATCCCAAGTAATCCTTCCGTTGGTGATGTTCTCGTATCCAAAAGAAAGCATTTTTTCATAATTAGCTTGAGCTATATCGTGGCCAAAATTGAAGTCACCTGCGACCAGAACCTTTTGTGTGTCAGAATCTATGTGTCGCTGCATAAACTCAATGTTGTTGTTTCTTTTCTTTATGGTGTACCACCTCGTTTGAGAATGACTGCCAAATCCTCCATAAGGGAAATGAACATTCACCACAACAACTCCCTTATACGGACCATCGGTAATCTGTATCTTTACCGCACCCTTAGGAACAATCTTCTCTACCCCAGAGGCCTGGAAATCTAATTCCTCCAAAAGTTCAAACGGATACTTCGACATGATAAACAATCCTGTATTTTTCGTGATACTTCCGTTTGGGGATCTATACGAATATGGATATTCACTGAGTCCAGCAAGTACGTCAGCATCTTTTTTTCTATATACTTCCTGCAAACACACTACATCAGCTTGTTTTGCTAAAAGCGCTGCAGGCAGTGCCTTGGCACGAGCTTTCAGTTTAGGGACAGGGTTAAAAGCCAATGGACCAACAGCCAATTCTAGTAACCCAGTATTAAAAGTTAATAGTTTCATGTGTAGCTAATAGTAACAGCAACTAGTTGATTCATAACTATTGCTATGTGGAAATTAATACCACAATTCTTTGGAAACGATACACGTTTGAAATACATGATGTGGAACAAAATTGCAGTGGGTGCGAGCTAGGTAAGAAAAAGACCCCAGCGGTAGCTATAGTACCGTAGGGGTCTTTTTCAAAACCTAGCGAAGTAGGCACAGTGATTTTGGGTTCCTATCTTCATCAAACCAGGTGACATAAGAGAACTTGTTATCGTATATTCTCCGAGTGTAGACCAAGCAGTGTTAGCCGTAAGTCTAAACTACATCCCCATACCCATACCACCCATACCTGACATATCCGGCATAGCTGGAGCTCCTCCTTCTGGCTCTGGTTCATCTGCAACGGCGCATTCGGAAGTAAGGAGAATTGCTGCTGCAGAAACCGCATGCTGTACAGCGGCCCGCTCTACTTTCACTGGGTCGATGATTCCTGTCTTAATCATGTCATCTACCATCACACCCTTAGCGGCATCATATCCTGCATTTCCTCCAGCCTCTTTCACTTTCTGGACGATTACGGCACCTTCATCACGTCCAGTATTGTCAACAATCTGTCGCAATGGCATATCTAGCGCCTTGAGCACAATATTGTATCCAACCAATTCCTCTCGCCCAAGATCTTTCTTAGTAAGTACTTCTTTTTGTACAAATGCCGCTGCCTTTGCGAGACTTGTTCCTCCTCCAGAAACAATACCTTCTTCAATAGCTGCCTTCGTGGCATTTACTGCGTCTTCAATCTTCAACTTCAAGTACTTCATCTCTGTCTCAGTTGCAGCACCTACCTTTATTACACCCACACCACCACCAAGCTTTGCGATTCGTTCGGCAATTTTTTCACCGTCAAATTTATTACTTGCATTTTTTTCATGAGATCGCAACGCTTCAATACGATCTTCGATAGACCCTTTCTCACCTTGTCCGCCGACGATTATTGTATTGTCCTTAGTAGACACTACTCGATCAGCTTTCCCTAAGTGGTCAAGCTCAATATCTTCAAGTTTCATACCAAGTTCCTCTGAAACAAGATGTCCACCAGTAGTAATAGCAATATCTTCAAGTACATCTTTCTTTCGTTCACCATACCCAGGTGCTTTCACTGCAAGTACTGAAAATCCACCTTTAAGCTTATTTACCACAAACGTCGTCAGCGCCTCGCCTTCGATATCATCAGCAATAATAACCAATTCTTTCTTCCCTGCCTGTGCAATCTTCTCAAGTAGTGGCAGGATTTCTTGTACATTTGAAATCTTTTTATCAGTCACCAGTATCTGAGCGTCTTTATACTCAGCCTCCATTCGTTCTGGGTTTGTCACCATATACGGTGATACGTACCCTCGGTCAAATTCCATTCCTTCAGTAAGTTCTGTCTCAATACCAAACGACTGTGACTCTTCAACGGTCACCACTCCATCTTTCCCCACCTTTTCAATAGTCTCAGCAATTTTCTCACCTATTTCATCATTTTCTGCTGAAATAGTTGCTACTTGCTTGATTTCTTCGGTAGTAGTGATCTGTGTTGCCTGAGTAAGAAGAGCTTTTACAACATCTTCAGCTGCATGCTCCATACCGGCACGCACAGCCATTGAGTTCAGTCCCATAGTAGTCTGTCGCAATCCTTCAGTTACCAGAGCCTGTGTTAGCACTGTTGCGGTAGTAGTACCGTCACCAGCAAGTTCATTGGTTTTATCTGCAACTTCTTTCACAATCTCAGCGCCCATATTTTCAAACTTGTCTTTGAGTGTGATTTCTTTTGCAATAGAGACACCATCGTTTGTAATTAATGGTCCTCCATATCCTTTATCAAGAATGACATTTCGTCCTCGCGGGCCAAGTGTCACCTTCACTGCATTGGCCACTGTGTCTACTCCCTTCTGAAGCTTCTTTCGTACATCTTCTCCAAAAATTACTTCTTTAGCCATACTGTATATTCGTAAAATTAGTTATTAATTATCCAATTATTGCAAGGATACTTGCTTCACCAACAATAAAGTACTCTTTGTCGTTTACCTTCACTTCATCAAACCCATACTTCGAGTACACAACTCGGTCTCCTTCTTTTGCTTCCACAGGAATTCGTTTTTCTCCGTCTTCGTCCCACTTGCCTGCACCAACAGCAACCACAACACCTTCTCCTGCCTGCTCTTTCTTTGCGGATTCTGGAAGAATGATACCCGAAGCTGACTTAGTCCCCGCCTCTTCTTCAGTTAAAGGTCGTACAACCACACGGTCTGCCAACGGTTTAATATTTAGTTCAGCCATACTTTTAATAAAGTTTATTTTGTGTAATGAAAATGCTCGTCTGTTACATCCATGAGATGCAAAACTATGTTTTTTGCATCGAGCTGTCCTATTATACGTCAGGTAAAACTGATTGCAATTATTTCTCATATAACGCATAGTGCCACTAGCAACAGTTCTTAATGAAAGGTGTTACAGTGGAAAATTTTCAAATACTGGTACCAATTATCGTTTGGATTCTAATACATGGATTATTTATCTTTTTTTCTTCAGAGAAAAAATCTGTCTCGTCCATCATAGGGATAATAATTATAGGAATAATTTCAACAATCCCAGCTTTGGCAATTGCGTCCTATAGTCAAGATTTAAATAATCTTTATATCACCTGGGTAGTGGTAGTTATTTCGGTGTCTCTATCATTTCTTGTGTACTACAATAAGTACCGTTAGAAAACGATCCCCGCGCCCATCACGGCGCGGGGTATTCTTTTACCTACCCTAAGGTATTGCTTCCCTGCTCCCTTTCTGATATTATCGTCGGAATGGAATTCATACAAAACGTAGTACTCCCAGTACTACCATATGTACAAATCACACTCTCCATCCTACTGATTGCAGCTATTATGCTCCAGCAACGCGGATCGAGTTTGGGTGGTGCATTCGGAGGAGATAACTTTAGTGCAACTTTTCACAAGCGTCGTGGTAGCGAGCAGTTTTTGTTCCGTGCCTCTATCGTTCTTGCGGTCCTCTTTGTAGCAAGTACACTACTTACCGTCATTTACTAGTACGACTCCGTGTCGTTATAGGATGCAACACAGCTCATTTTGAGTCTGTATTCTCTATGAACATACACAACAAAACGAACTCAAGCTCTCTTCTTACTCGTTATTTTGCTTTTTTGCAAAAGCGTAGTATTGGTGACAAACTAATTTTTCATACCACACTTATTGCAGTGTTTGTATCGTTTTTCTATGTATTAAGCATTCTTAATACACAGTATATTTCTTCTGTACCTAGTAGTGGAGGTACCATTGTGGAAGGAATTGTGGGCACACCACGTTTTGTAAACCCAGTACTTGCCATCACACGTGCTGATCATGATATGGTGGCGCTTATCTACAGCGGTCTAGTAAAGCTGAATGCTCAGGGCAACCTAGTGCCTGACTTAGCAGAATCTATCGAAATTTCCGAAGATGGACGTACCTACCACGTATTTCTTAAAAATAATGTTCAGTTTCATAATGGCAACACTCTTACCGCTCGTGATGTAGCATATACTATTGCACTCATCCAAAACCCTGAACTTAAAAGTCCACTCCAGGGCAACTGGGATAGTGTCCTCGTTGAAGAATTAGGAGAATATGAACTCAATATCGTTCTTGAAGAAGCATATCCACCGTTTATGGAAAATCTAGCTGTGGGGATACTTCCACGTGAACTTTGGGATGAACTTCCAACAGAACAACTTCCATTTAGCCAAAATAATACACAACCAATAGGTACTGGACCATACACCGTGCAGGATGTATTGCGAAACAAGTCAGGACTTATCAACGCATACAAGTTGATTGCTTTCGATAACTCACAAGATACCCCAAATATAGATACACTGGTGTTCAACTTTTACCAAAATGAAGCTGACCTGATTGAAGCATTCGAAGCTGAAAAAATTGCGGGTTCACCAAGTCTTTCTCCAGAATCACTTGAGCGTATCGATTCTGATACATACACCATTATCGAAAAGCCCCTCCCGAGAACTTTCTCAATTTTCTTTAACCAGAATCGTTCAGCAGCACTTCGAGATGAAGCAGTGCGCGAGGCCCTTAACAAAGCCATAGATCGCGATGCCTTGATTGACGAAGTACTGTTCGGTCACGGTATCCCCATCTCAAGCCCTGTGCCACCAGGCTTTATTGCGTTAGAATCTAAAGACTCAACATCTACTCTTGCTACCGATAACAACGTAAGGATTGAAGAAGCAAAAACTATTCTGCGCAATGGTGGATGGGAACAAACAGAAGAAGGTACCTGGCAAAAGGAAATTGATGAAAAAATAGTTTCACTATCAATCGCACTTTCAACTGCCAATACTGACTTATTCGACAAAACTGCAACTTTTGTTGCTGGACAATGGACTGAACTGGGTGTACAGGTAAGTATTGATCAATTTGAACAAACAGACTTAGTGCAAGCAATTATTCGCCCACGAAGTTTTGAAGCACTTCTATTTGGAAACGATATTGGTCGTTCGGTAGACCTGTATCCTTTCTGGCACTCATCACAAAAAGATGATCCAGGACTGAATATTGCACAATATACAAACATAGATACTGACGCACTTCTAAAGAAGACCCGTACTGAAACAGACCCTGATGAAAGAGCCAAGCTCATTTCACAGTTTACTGACATCATCGCTCAAGAGCTCCCTGCCATATTCTTGTACACACCAACTTTTAGTTATGTACTAGATAAACGAGTTTCAACCAGCGAGTTTATTCATTTAAGTAAACCAAGCGAACGTTTTGCAAATATTGCGCGATGGCACATGACCTCAAATAAACTTTGGCCTGTCTTCAATATCAACAAATAAACATCACGTTAGTGAACAGTTGAAAATATCGATGTAAACATGGATTTTCTCCACTATTCATTAATAGAATAAAATTATAATTATGAACAACGAAAAGAAAGAAAGTACTCAGACCCCCAGACAAACTCCTGCAGATCAGAACCGAAACCAAACCAAACAGCACAGGCGACCTGCTCAAAATAAAAATGCAGGACCTGGGTCAGGCAACCGACCTCAACAACGTTCACAAAATGGACGACGTCCAGGACAAGGTCAAAACAAGGCTGGAGGACCTAAAAAGCGACGTGGTGGAAATCGAAACAACCAACGACGTCGAAGCATGACCAATCCTGCTCTGACACACCGTATGGCAATCAAAGACCATAAGGCACCAAAGATTCCTGAAGTTATGGATGATGACACAGTGCGTGTTATTCCAATGTCTGGAGTAGAACAAATTGGACGAAACATGACCATTGTAGAAACTAAGGACGATATCATTATTTTCGATATTGGATTTCAGTTTGTATCGCCAGAAGCTAACGCGCCTGGTATCAACTACATTCTTCCAAACACAGAATATCTTGAGGAACGGAAACACAAAATCCGAGCACTAGTTATTACTCATGGTCACCTTGACCACATTGGAGGTATCCCTTTTGTGATGGAACGTATTGGTAACCCTCCAATCTATACCCAATATCTCACGTCATTAATGGTACTTAAGCGCCAAGAAGAATTTCCTCACCTTGACCCAGTAATAATGAACGTTATAAAGGAAGGTGACTCATTTACTGTGGGTGACACAAAGATTGAAACATTCCCTGTAACGCACTCGATTCCTGATGCAATGGGAGTATCAGTAAAGACAAAGCATGGGGACGTAGTCATTACTGGAGACATCAAACTAACCCACGAAGATGGAGAAGTTATTCCTGAAGAACGAAAAGACTGGGAAGGAGTTGGGAAGAATAACAACCTTCTTTTGGTCTGCGACTCAACAAACGCTGACCGTAGTGGATGGTCTGCACCAGAAGGTGCAGTATTCACAAGTCTTGATGAAATCATCACAGGCTCAACAGGGCGACTCATTATCGGTACTTTTGCTTCACAGTTTGATCGCTTGATCAACATCATTAGTATCTGTGAAAAAAATGGAAAGAAAGTAGTTATGGAAGGCCGTTCAATCAAGACCAATATTGAAATTGCTCTTACCGCAAAACTCTTTACAGTGAAGCCTGATACATTCATCAATGCGGGCGACATGGGAGACTATCCCGCGGACAAAATTGTCATCCTTTCTACAGGTGCGCAAGGTGAAGAATTTGCTGCACTCATGCGAATGGCAACTGACAAGCATAAATTTATTAAGCTTACTGAGCGAGATACAATTGTGCTCTCATCATCAGTAATTCCTGGTAATGAAATCGCTGTACAAACACTTAAAGACAATATTTTCCGCCGAAATGTGAAGGTAATTAACTACCGTTCAGCAGCAGTGCACTCTTCAGGGCATGGTAATGCTGGAGAACTTATTTGGGTACAACAAGCGGTGAAACCAAAATTCTTACTTCCAGTACACGGACATCACTATCACCTAAAAAGCCACATGTATGCGTCAGTAGAAAATGGATTCCCTAAAGAGAATATTGTGGTTCCTGACAACGGAACTATCTTAGACATCAAGAATGGTACGGAACTCACCGTACAAAAAGTTAAAGCGCCAAGTGATATTATCATGGTAGATGGATTCACTGTTGGAGCACGACAAGAAGTAGTACTCCGAGACCGTACTTCCCTATCCGAAGAAGGAATGTTCGTGATTATTGCTACAGTAAACACAAAAACTGGAAAACTCCGAAAATCCCCTGATATTATTTCTCGAGGTTTTGTGTACCTTCGTGAGAATCAACAATTACTTTCTGAGGCACGTGTTCTCATTAAACGAACAGTTGAGAAGAACACTGAAAATATGAACCCTATTGATCTGGATATGGTCAAAGATGAACTTGCTGACACAGTCAGTGGATTCCTGATGCAAAAAACTAGCAAGAGTCCAATGGTAATTCCTGTACTGATTGGGATATAACCATACACACTAACAAGAAGAACGGAAAAGCTTTGCTTTTCCGTTCTTTTTGTTATACTGCGAAACATCCAAAGGAGGTTAAAGTGGCTGAAATCAATGCATATGATAACGGCAGGATGATTGATGGTGAATCACACCGTCTTTCACTTAGTTTTGCAATAAATACTCACCAGAAAGAGTTTGTCATCTACGAACTTAAAGTAAGGTGGATATATAAAGCAGATCAGAAAATGGAAGTTGACTGGCCTGACGAGGTTAAGATGAAAGAGCTCATCAGGTCGCACCTAGATCCCAACTACACAGAACAAGAAGCCGAGAACGTACTGGATCTTTATTACTTCTTCAAAATCAGAAAAGGCCTCACGAAAACAGTAAGAGGAAAGGTTGATCTTTTGAAGGCACTTGCTCTTATTACTTCGGTGCAATGGTCACCAGCTCAATGAAGACACCAAGGGCGGCGACCGCCGCCCTTCCGCTCAAGAAAACCTTGTGGCGGTTTTCTTTTGTCCCCTTTCTCTACACATCATTCCGCATACTAATTGCTACAATATACAGACCATGGGAACTCACCGAAGACACATGCTGCACCGTGCACAACACTCGGATATTAATTTTGGGCTTATTTACATATTATCCATCGTGTTTACATTTCACGGGCTTTTGGTTGCCTACAGTAACTCAACCTTCATGGAGCAATTTGCTACGCCAGCTGCCATTGGAGCGCTTTACACCATCGCATCTTCTTTGGCAGTATTCTCCTTTCTATTTATTTCTCGAGTACTACGGAAAATTGGCAATGTACGCTTAACTATCTATCTCGCACTTGCGGAAATCGCATCGCTACTAACACTTGGTCTAACAGACTCTTCGGCAACTGCAATTGTTGCTTTTGTAGCTTTTATGACACTTAATCCATTGATTTATCTTAGTATCGATATTTTTTCGGAAAGCCTCATCGGTAACAACGAAGAATCAACCGGGAGCAAACGTGGACTCACTCTGACGCTCATGAGCCTAGCTGCTATGGGAGGGCCACTTACTCTAGGACTTATCGTAGGTGACGATGATAACAACTTATACAAAGCGTATCTTGTGTCTGCTGGTGTTTTCTCGATTTTTGTATTAATCATTCTTGCTCGGTTCAAATCTTTTAATGATCCAGTATACAGAGAAATAAAGGTGCTCAGTGCTATACAATCATTTTGGGATAAAAAAGATATTCGGAATGTATTCCTAGCTCACTTCACACTCCAAATGTTCTTTGCTTGGATGGTTATATACTTCCCTCTCTATCTTGCCACCGAAATAGGATTTACTTGGGATATCATTGGCACGATCATTGCTGTAGGGCTTTTTGCGTATGTTCTGGTTGAGTACCCAGTAGGCCTTATAGCTGATAAGTGGCTCGGAGAAAAAGAGATGATGGCATGTGGTTTTCTTATTCTAGCGGTAAGTGCCTCCTGGATATCGTTTATGGCCACGGCGCCAGTTATCGCATGGATGATACTCATGTTCATCAGTCGTATCGGCGCATCATTAGTAGAAGCAACTACTGAAAGTTATTTCTTTAAACACACAAAAGGTACTGACGCGAACATCATGAGCTTCTTTCGTCTTACCCGTCCATTAGCGATGGTTATTGGATCCCTTCTTGGAAGCGTAGCACTTCTCTATCTTCCCTTTCAGCTAATCTTTATAGTACTTGGATTTATGATGGTGCCTGGAATATTCTTCACTATTGCTCTGAAGGACACTAAATAGAATCATAAGAACTCATGGGTTGAATAATTTTGCTTTACCAGTATAGTAAGCAACATTATGTCTGGACGATCAGAAGAAACACGAAACAGATACTTGGCTGAGCAGTCACAGTACGACGATTTTAATACTACCCGCATATACGATAAAGACTGGGACCATGTGGTGACGTCCTATGATCATTGGTACATTCTCACAAACCTTTTTCCATATGACAACATTGCTCAAACTCACGACCTGCTAGTACCAAAACGGGTATTTGGGAAAATGTCTGACTGCACTAAAGAAGAATGGCAAGAATACAAGACAATTCTTAACCAACTTGAGTCCGATAATCACTATGATGCTATTCTTGAAAATTTTTCTAAAAGCCGCTCCATTTTGAAGCACTTACACCTACACCTCATAGTCTGGAAAAATGATTCAAATTAGTTTGGGAGCTGATATTTTGTGCTCATCTTTGTAATCATCCTCTCCTTCAACAGTTTTTCTAGTTGTGTATCAACATGAATATCTTCAAATTGAGATAACCTCTTTAGGATTGTAGCTCTACTTAGAGAATGTGTATCTTCGGTGAGTGTCCTCACAATCGCACCACGTACCTGCCTATCGCTATCAGTAAACTTCGACTGTTTTGCATAATGCTTACTTTTACTGTTGATACTCCCGTGTTCTTTTTTTAAATACGCTCCATAGTCCATCAACGCCCAATACCACTCTCGAGGATTTTCGTTGTCTAAAGTTAGTTCAATATAGTGAATTAATTCTGTATCAGTAACATCTGTTTCGTCTTTAAAAAAATGGTGAGTGAACACAGTACGAATATTTGTCTCAATAATCGCTATGGGTTCATTATATGCAAAGGCCATTACAGCCCCAGCGGTATATGGACCAATACCGGGGAGTGTAATAAGTTCTTGGTATGTGCTTGGATACGTACCATGGTATGTACCAACAATCTCTTTAGCACAGATATGTAACATTTTTGCTCGACGATTGTATCCGAGACCTTGCCACATCACCAAGACATCACGTAATGATGCTTTAGAAAGCGCTGTGACCGTCGGAAAGGCTTCCAAGAATGACTTATACTTGGGAGTCACTCTATCTACTTGTGTCTGTTGCAACATCACCTCAGAGACATGGATCCGATATGAATTTGTTGTCTTCCTCCATAATAAGTTATGACGACCACTTTCTTTATAAAAATTTTTTACTGTTTTAATAAACAGCTTTTCTTTCTTGTTCACCCCGTAATTAAAACATAAAACCGCCGATGTGTTCCACCGGCGGCACGTTTAACAATTTTACAGAATGATGTGATCTCTTGGTGAACCACAAACAAGCGACAGGCAATCATTCCAAACTCCCTTTAACTCGAAATCCCCCTTCTCACTAACAAATGCACGAATATGCATTAAGCGAGCATGAATAATACTTTTATTGCTAACAGATGTATTTTTCACTGTCGTCTTGAATTTCCTGAGTTCCTCAGAAACATCAGTAAGTTCAAGGTTTTCGGTCGCTATTTCAAGTGCACTTTTGTGCAACATTTTTAATTCCTCCTTTATAACAAATACCTATTGTTAGTAAAACAGTTTCTACGTAAAACTACAAGCAATATATGTACTACAGTTGGTAGATTACGTCCTTGCGCTCCACAATAATCTTCCACTCCATTTGTCTAGCATACGCATACAGGGCACTATTTGGGTTAAAACAAATTGGTCGTGCGACTGATTCGAGCATTGGGATGTCTCCTTCAGTGTCACCTACTGCTACTGACCCCTCTGGAGTCACTTCTTCTTTTTCAAAAACACGTTTGATAATATTGGCTTTGTTTTGAATGATATGTTCATCAATAACCACACCAGTAAAACAATCTGTTGGGCCAATTTCGTACATGCGTCCGTACACTTTATCGAAACCATACTCCTTACAAAAACCATCAAGAATTGCTTTAGGAGATTGTGAAATGGCAACTACATAATAATTATCAGCTTTAAGTGCTTTAATGAGGTCGCGGGTGTACCGATACACTCGTTTACTATGAAGTGAGAGGACTTCTTTCCCCAAGTCAGCCACAATCCCGTAATGCACCCCTTTAATGTGGTTATAAAAAGTCCCAATCATTGCTTCAATATAGTCTTCATAACTCCCTTCTCGATTAAGCCATGAATTATATACATCTTGATATTCTTCACATGCATTAGCAGGAAATACTTCTTCGGTGATTAGTTTTTCAATCAACTCAATAAACAAACTTGAGCGAAATACCGTTCCATCAATATCAAAAAATGCTACTTTTTGTTTCATAGGACTTTAGTATAACAAACTAAACCGTGGGTAAAGAAAAACCATACATGTGTATGGTTTACAGCGTGTAGAGATAGGATTTCTAAAGAACGAGATGTGCAAGCGAAGTGGTTTTGAATAATCAAAAGGAGACCACCTCGCTCACAGTGACAAAACGAGAAAGGCTATGTCAAAAGCCATCTTCTCTTTAGTAAAGATACTACACCCAATGAGTAATGCAAGTACTACTCCACCTCTATAAAAACTGGTCGTTGCTCTCTCCACTGTTCGGGCTGTAATGTTTCTTCAGTATATGAAGAGTCATCGTGCTTCCCTATTTCAGTAATTTTTATACTTCCGTCAGGAAACACTGCCTCTACAAAGGCCAAGTGCCCAATACCATCTACAACGTATTCCATTACAGATTCAGTTTTAGGTGATAT
>Ga0316189_10001337_pt1 | contig 24588 bp, 21 predicted proteins | sample LowCovwburrow_MG_FD_204930 | JGI IMG/M metagenome (GOLD analysis project Ga0316189, IMG submission 204930) | Coastal sediment microbial communities from Maine, United States - Lowes Cove worm burrow | ecosystem: Environmental > Aquatic > Marine > Coastal > Sediment | place: USA: Maine... | reverse complement strand
GCTGCGTCTGATCGCTGCGATCGTTCGCCGCACCGCGTATCTAGACTTGCTGGTGGAGAATCCGCCCGCGCTGTTGCAGACGGTCCGGCTGGTAAGCGAGAGCAGCTGGGTGGTGTCGCAACTGATCCGCCAGCCCTTGTTGCTGGACGAGTTGCTCGACCCCCGACGGCTGTATTCGCCGCTGCACACCGAGGAGCTGAGGTCGGAGCTGCAGACCCTGCTGGCGCCGGTCGCCGAGGACGATCTCGAGCAGGAGATGGAGCGCCTGCGCCAGTTCGCCCAGGGCAATATGTTGCGTGTCGCCGCCGCGGACATCGTGGGGGCGATTCCATTGATGGTGGTCAGCGATTACCTGACCGAGATCGCCGAGGTCACTTTGCAGCGGGTCCAGGCCAGTGCCTGGCGCGATCTGGTGAAAAAATATGGCCACCCCGGTGACCTGGCCGGTATGGATACCGGTTTTGCGGTGATAGGTTACGGCAAGCTGGGGGGTATCGAGCTGGGCTATGCTTCAGACCTGGACCTGGTGTTCCTGCACGGCAGCAGCAATCTCAGTGCCGTGACCGACGGTCGCCGCAGTCTCGCCAACGATGTTTTTTATGCGCGCATGGGACAGCGGGTTATCCATATGTTGACCACGCGGATGCCATCGGGGTTGCTTTATGAGACGGATATGCGTCTCCGCCCGAACGGAAATTCCGGCCAATTGGTGGCTTCTCTTAATACTTTCGAGAAGTATCAGCTGAAAGAGGCGTGGACCTGGGAGCACCAGGCCCTGCTGCGGGCACGCGCCGTGGCCGGTGACCCGGCGGTGATGGCCCGGTTCGCGGCGATGCGTCACCAGATCCTGGGCCTGCAGCGCGATCCGCAGAAATTGCTGGAAGAGATCAGGAGTATGCGCCGGAAGATGCGGTCCAGCCTGGACCGCAGCGACGAGCAACACTTCCACATCAAGCATGGCACCGGTGGTCTGGTCGATATCGAGTTTCTGGTGCAGTACGCGGTACTGCGCTGGGCACATGAGTACCCTGATCTGACCGAATGGACAGACAACGCCCGTCTGCTCGAACGTCTGGCGGAGCATCGTTTACTTCCTGACGGCGCCGCAGAGCAGCTTTGGAACGCCTACCAGGTTTACCGAGGTGTGGTGCATCGCAGGGCCCTGCAGGAGGCAAGCTCGGTGGTGCCGGTTGAGGAACTGGCCGAAGAGCGAGCGATGGTCAGGGAAATCTGGGGTCATGTGATTGACGGATTGGCGGCCCCGGGAGGCTAGGCCGGTCTAGGCCCCGGGCCCTGATTTATGGTTCAATAAGCGGCTGCGCAGGGTGGTCATTCCTTCCCGACGCATTGAATTCTTCTGGAGTTTCGTACGATGCAAACAATGGCGGATCGCGACGGCCTGATCTGGCTCGACGGCGAGATGGTCCCCTGGCGCGAGGCCAAGACCCACGTGTTGACCCATACCCTGCACTACGGGATGGGGGTTTTCGAAGGCGTGCGCGCGTATCACGCCGAGCAGGGTACGGCGATCTTCCGTCTGGAGGATCACACCGACCGCCTGTTCCGTTCTGCGCATATTCTCGGCATGGAGATGCCCTTTGATCGTGACACGCTCAACGAGGCGCAACGCCGTGCCGTGAGCGAGAACAATCTCGATTCGGCCTACATCCGCCCGATGTGTTTTTATGGTTCGGAGGGTATGGGTCTCCGTGCAGACAACCTCAAGGTGCATTGCATGGTCGCCGCCTGGGCCTGGGGTGCCTACCTCGGAGAGGAAGGTATGACCAAGGGCATCCGCATCCGCGTATCCTCCTTCACCCGGCATCACGTCAATGCGACCATGTGCCGGGCCAAGGCCAACGGCAACTACATGAATTCCATGATGGCGCTCAAAGAGGCGCTGGACACCGGTTACGACGAAGCGCTGCTGTTGGATATGAACGGCTTCGTGATGGAAGGCTCGGGCGAGAACATCTTCATCGTGCGCGATGGCATCCTGTATACCCCGGACCTGACCTCTGCGCTCGACGGCATCACCCGTCGCACGGTGATGCAGCTGGCCGACGAGGAAGGGCTGCAGGTGATCGAAAAACGTATCACCCGTGACGAGGTCTATATTGCAGATGAGGCCTTTTTCACTGGTACCGCAGCCGAGGTAACCCCAATTCGCGAGGTGGATGGCCGGCTCATCGGTAGTGGCAGCCGTGGTCCGATCACTGAGAAACTGCAGAGCAAGTATTTCGACGTGGTGCACGGTCGTAGCCCGGCACATACCCATTGGCTGAACCTGGTTTGAATAAACCGGGGTCGGGAGATAACGGAGAAAAGCATGAGCGCAAACACCGCCAGGCCCGACGAGGGTAAAGCCATCAAGGTCGGTCGGACGGACCTGCCCTTGTCCTGCCCCCGTCCGGAAGACGAGGTATGGAACATGCATCCGCGTGTCTACCTGCCGATCGAAAAAGCCGGCGAGGCGACCTGCCCTTATTGCGGTGCCCATTACACCCTGGCCGACTGAACAGTCAGGTGCGCAATGCCCTTGCGGGGCTGGAGTTGGCCATGCTGAACCGTGCCGGGGCGGAATCTGCCACCGCTGACGATGGATTGTTGGTTATAGGTCCCTCCTGGGTGGGCGACATGGTAATGGCGCAGAGCCTGTTCAAGACCCTGCACGCAAAAGCCCCCGAGCAAGCGATCGATGTGCTGGCCCCTGGATGGAGCCTGCCTCTGCTGGAGCGCATGCCGGAGGTTCGAACGGGGATAGAGATCCCTCTCGGACACGGCCGACTCGGGCTTGCCGACCGCTGGCGCCTGGGCCGCTCCCTGCGTGGCCGCTATCGCCGGGCGATCGTGCTGCCGAATTCCTGGAAGTCAGCCATCGTGCCTTATGCAGCACAGATCCCCACCCGCACCGGCTGGCGCGGCGAGATGCGCTACGGGTTGCTGAACGATATACGCAGGCTGGACAAGCTGCGTTATCCGATGACGGTTCAGCGTTTCGTTGCCCTGGCGGATGTGCCCGATGCCGCCTTATCGCCCATACAGGCCCCGCGCCTGGCGGTCAGGCAAGCCGACGTCGAGGCTGCAGTGCAAGCCCTGCGGGTGCAGCAATCGACTGGCCGCCGGGTGCTCGCGCTGTGTCCGGGTGCCGAGTATGGTCCCGCCAAACAATGGCCGACGGTGCACTTCGCCGAACTCGGGCGCCAGCTGGCCCGCCAGGGCTGGGATATCTGGCTGTTCGGTTCGGCCAAAGATGTCGCCGTGTGCGAAGGGATTGCTGCAACCTGCAAGGTGGTGACGAACCTTGCCGGCAGGACCACCCTGGAACAGGCGGTCGATCTGATGTCACTGGCAGATGCCGTGGTGTCCAACGATTCCGGACTGATGCATGTTGCAGCCGCGCTCGACCGCCCCCTGGTGGCCCTGTACGGTTCCTCCGATCCGGGTTTCACCCCGCCGCTCAATCCCGGGCACGAGATCGTCAGTCTGGGACTGGGCTGCAGTCCCTGCTTCAAGCGCGAATGCCCGCTCGGTACAACCGCCTGTCTGGTCGATATGCCGGTGGCACAGGTGGAAGCGGCCCTGCAGGAGACCCTGAAGAACCATGCAGCCGCAAGCTGATTCCGGGGCGCCGCATTATCTTCGTACAGCGGTCGAGGCCTGAGGCGTGCGGGTTCTGCTGGTCAAAACCTCTTCGCTTGGAGACCTGATACACAGCTTTCCGGCGCTCAGTGACGCCAGCCGTGCGCTGCCAGGGGTACGCTTCGACTGGTTGGTCGAGGAATCGTTTGCAGAAGTGCCGGCATGGCACCCGGCAGTGGCCGAGGTGATCCCTGTTGCGCTCAGGCGTTGGCGTCGCGACTGGCGCAAGGCATGGCGGAGCGGTGAACTCAAGGCCTGGAAGGAGCGTCTGCAACTGACGCCCTACGACCTGGTACTCGATGCACAGGGACTGGTCAAGAGAGCCCTGCCGGCACTGCTGGCGCGGGGCCCATCCGATGGCCTGGATCGTGAGTCCGCACGCGAACCGCTGTCTGCACTCTTTTACCGCCACCGCTACCCGGTGGTTCGAGAGCAACATGCGATCCAGCGCGTGCGGCAGTTGTTTGCACTGGCGCTTGGGTATCCCATTTCGGAGACGCCGGTGGATTATGGCTTGCGCTTCTCGCATGTCCACGATGCCGGAGTGAAGCGACTGGTCCTGCTGCATGGTACGACTTGGCCCAGCAAGCACTGGCCGGAGCGGTACTGGGCCGAGCTTGCAATGATCGCCTCGGATAACGGCTTCGAGGTTGCATTGCCCTGGGGCGACCCGGATGACCGGCTGCGCGCCGAACGGATCATCCGTGCTGCCGGTGTGGGTGAATTGTTGCCGCGCCAGGGCCTGACCGGGCTGGCGTGCACCCTGGCCGGTGCGAGCGGTGTGGTCGGGGTCGATTCGGGGCTGGCGCATCTGGCGGCCGCTGTCGGTGCACCTGCGATCACTTTGTATGGCCCGACCCGCACCGATCTGACAGGTGCCATGGGCCCGCGTCAGCTCAATTTGGCGGCAGACTTCCAATGTGCGCCCTGCATGCTGCGTGAATGCAATTATGTTGGAGAGGGGCAGGTAGAACCCGCCTGTTTTGAAGCGTTGTCACCGGGCCAGGTTTTTTCACGCCTGCTTGGCCAGATCGACGGACAAGCGGGTGTGCGAACGGTATGAAGCGCACAGGCTGTTGGAGCAGGTTTATCCCACCGGCGATCGGAGCGGCCCGATGATCTGGCTGGACCGGCGATTGTCCGAGAGGTTCGCTGCGGGCCGCACCGTAATGCGTGAGGTGTTCGCCATCCAGGGCGAGGTGTTTCGTGAACCTCCGCGTGCCCGTCGCAGAACATTGCGTTTTGAGCTGGACGGGGTCGGTTATTTTCTCAAATTGCACTGGGGGGTCGGCTGGCGCGAGATCTTCAAGAACGTTTTTTCGCTGCGTCTTCCTGTGCTCGGAGCCCGTAACGAGTGGCTGGCGATCAAGCGGCTGGAGAAGCTGGGGGTCGAGACCATGCGGCTTGCCGGTTTCGGTGAGGAGGGCCTGAATCCTGCCAGACGGCGGTCGTTCGTCATTACCCGGGAACTCGAAGATACCGTCAGTCTCGAGGACTATTGTGTTGACTGGGTCGCCAGTCCGCCGGCCCCGGCGGAAAAATGGGCCTTGATCCGACGGGTGGCCCAGATGACCGCCCGCCTGCACGCCCATGGGATAAACCACCGTGACCTGTATATCTGCCACTTTCTGTTGCAGAGGCCCTGGGCGGGTCCGCCGCAGCCACTGCATCTGTACCTGATTGATCTGCACCGTGTGCAGATCCGTCGCTCGATACCGCGCAGATGGCGGGTCAAGGATCTCGCAGCACTTTATTTTTCTGCCCTGCATATCGGCCTGAGCCGGCGTGATCTGTACCGCTTCATCCGCTGCTATACGGGGACCTCCCTGGCAAATGCCCTGGGTCGTAATGAATCGTTATGGCGTGACGTCGAGCGGCGGGCGTTGAAATGGGAGCGCACAAAGCCCCTCGAACGGGAAGCGGCCGGGGATGGATGATTTTGTGGCAGCGGGCTGGGACGGCATCCTGAGTGCCAACGGGCTTGACGGTTTCGAGGCCCTGTGGACACTCGAGGCCGAGTGGTTCGAGCCGCCGAATCATCGCCGCGGAGGCTGGAGCGGGGTCGCGCGTATCGAGTTGTCTGGCGCCGATGGCCGCCCGACGGGGCTGTTTCTCAAACGGCAGGAAAACCATACGCGGCGAACATTCCGGCATCCGCTGCGTGGCGAGCCGACCTTTGCGGGCGAGATCCGCAATATCCTGGCAATGCAGCGGGCGCAGGTAGCCTCGATGGAGCCTGTCTATTACGCTCAGCGCAAACGGGACGGAAATTGGTGCGTAATCCTGATGACGCGCGAGCTGCTGGGGTACCGGCCGCTCGATGTCTGGACGGATGATCGGTACACAGCGGGTTGGGGTGATTCGCGGCAGACCCGTTTGCAGATCATTGCTGAATGCGCGGCGCTGTTGCACCGGCTCCACCACGCGGGCTATGTGCACAATGCGATGCATCCGAAACACATCTTTGTGAGAGTCGATGATCAGGATGGGGTCGACGCGCGTCTGATCGACCTGGAGAAGATGCGACGCAAGCCCGGTCTCGCGCGTCGTACCCTGCGTGATCTCGACAGCCTCAATCGTCGCAGCCGCCACTGGAGCAGGACCGACCGGCTGCGTTTTCTGAAGGCGTATCTGGGTGCCCGTAGCCTGGGTTCGGGCGGGCGGCGGCTGTGGCACCGACTCGCACAGCGCTATCTGGAAAGGGTGGGAACGGCCGTCCGGCACTCTGAATGAATCACATTTGCCGCCAACAGCCCCGGGGACGCAGGCTCGGCGTCGTGAGACGTCCCGGAATCATTCGCTTCCACCCCGATTCGCTGGCAGAATTCCGCGCTTACTTGGTGACCTGATCAATCTGCGCCGGCTGGAGTGACCGTTTGAATCCACAGCTGTTGAACCCGCGTTTCTGGCCGGCCTGGTTGGGCTTTGGACTGTTGCGCGTCGTCAGTCTGCTGCCCTATTCGGTATTGCTGCGCCTAGGAAGGGGGCTGGGTTGGCTTGGGCGCCATCTTGCGCGTCAGCGTGCGGGTATCGCGCGACGCAACATCGAGCTTTGTTTTCCGGAGCTGACGGCTGAAGAGCGGCATCGGTTGCTCGAGGCCCACTTCGCCTCCCTGGGCATCGGCCTGCTGGAGTTTGCAATTGCCTGGTGGGGCAGCGACCGGTACCTGGCCGGGCTTGCAGAGATCTCCGGGTTGGAACATTTGCAGGCGGCCACAGAGCAGGGCAAGGGCGTCCTGCTATTGTCCGCACATTTCACCTGCCTTGAACTGGGTGGCAGGTTTCTGACCCGTCATGTCCCTTTGGATGCCATGTATCGCAAGACCGACTCTCCGGTGGTGGAGCATCTGACGGCCAGCCGACGTGCCCACTTTTCCGGTGAGATCATTCCGCGCGATGCCTTGAAGAAGATGCTGAGGCGGCTGCGTGACGGTCATACCGTCTGGTACGCACCGGATCAGAATACCCAGCGCAAGAAGGCCGTGTTCGTAAAGTTCTTCGGGCACATGGCGTCGACCACGCCCGCCACACACAAACTCGCCAGGGCGACCGGTGCGAGGGTGGTGCCATTCAAGGCGGTGCGCAAGGCAGATGGCAGCGGTTATCGGCTCAGCCTGGAACCTGCACTCGAAGAATTTCCGAGCGAGGACGCGGAGGCCGATACGCAACGCGTCAACGACATCATCGAGCGTTGGGTGAGAGAAGACCCGGAACAGTACCTCTGGATCCATCGCCGTTTCCGCACGCGGCCCGATCACAACGATCCCCGCCTGTACTGAGCTTCGCGATGTCGTGAAAAAAGAACTCAGACACTATCTCGGGCGTGCATTCGGCGGCACTTTCGTTGTCTACGGTGTGGGTGTGGCCCTGGCCTTTGCGTCCCAGGTACTGTTGACGCGTCTCCTCGGTGCTGACCAGTACGGTAGCTACTATTTCGTCCTGGCCTGGGTCATGGCCCTGTTGATTGTCGCCAAGTTCGGCCTCGACAGTGCCCTGCTGAGGTTTGTCCCTGCCTATCTTGCGCGCGAGCAATGGGGTCTGCTCAAGGGCATCCTTCGGTGGAGCTCCAACAAGGCAGCCTGGGCCTCACTGCTTACGGCGGGGCTGCTGGCGGGCGTCGTCACTTTGATGCCGGATATCGGGCCGGGCCTCGTACGGACCTTTTACCTGGGCTGTGTGGTGCTTCCGCTCCTGGTGTATGTCTATCTCCGGTCTGCGCTGTTGCGCAGTCTGAAACACGTGGTATTGGCGTTGCTGCCGGAAGCCGTGGTCGCGCCCCTGGTGCTGGGGATCTCGATCACCCTTTACTGGTTCCTGGTGGATTCCGCCCTGACCTCGGTCCATGCCATGGCCGCCACACTTGCAGGGCTCATCGTGTCTGCTGTCGTGGGCCGCTTTCTGCTCGCGTCGAGACTACCCGGGCATCTGGCTCAGACCCCATCGCGGCAGGATTCTGACGCCTGGTTGCGCTCCACGCGCTCCATGATGCTGATCAGTGGCGCGCACGTGCTGCTGAACAATACTGATTCCATCATGCTCGGGATGTTGCGGGATGTTCATGCAGTGGGTATCTATGCGGTTGCTGCAAAATCCGCCATATTGGTGTCGTTTCCTCTGACCATCGCGAACGCAACCATTGCCCCGCTCATCTCGGGGTTTCATTCCACCGACGATCATGCACAACTGCAGCAGGCCCTGGACCACAGCATGCGGTTGGTCAGTCTGGCGTCTGCGTGCGTTTTCCTCGCCGTCTTGCTGTTCGGCCGCGAACTCCTGTCTATTTTCGGGCCGGAATTCGTCGAGGGTTATATCGCGCTCGTGATCCTGGCAGGAGGCGGTTTGGTAAACGCATTGGCGGGGCCGAGCGCGAACTTGCTGAGTCTGACGGGTTCGGAGGGATACGTCTCGCGCGTCATGTTGACGGTCACCGGCCTGAACATCGTGCTGAACCTGATGTTTATCCCGCCTTGGGGGATCGAGGGTGCTGCGGTGGCCACGGCGATCTCCATGGTGGCCTGGAACCTGGTGATGTTCATCACCGTAAGACGCCGACTGGGCCTGCAGCCGAACGGGGTGCTTGGCCGCCTTGGGGTGGGTGGATGAAACCGAACTTTTTTATTGTCGGTGCGCCCAAATGTGGGACTACCGCGATGAGTTCCTATCTGCGCGGGCACCCGGCGGTGTTTATGTCCACACCAAAGGAACCCTCATACTTTGCGGCTGACCTGCCGGGCCTGCAGTACGTCGACAGTCTGGCCGCATACGAAGAGCTTTTTTCCAAGGTTGGCGCCGCGCAATCGATCGTCGGTGAGGCCTCACCTTCTTACCTGATGTCCGAGGTGGCGATCGAGAAGATCGCTGCATACCAGCCACAGGCCAAGATCCTCGTAATGTTGCGAAAACCGGTGGATATGTTGCCCTCTTATCACTCACAGCTGTTCTACAGCAGCTTTGAGGACGAGGCGGATTTTCAACGCGCCTGGGACCTTCAGCTACAGCGACTCGATGGAAACCGCCTCCCGGCCAGCTGTCGGGACCCCGGGCTTCTGCAATACGGGAAGGTCGCCTTGTATGCCGAGCAGTTGCAGCGGCTCTATCGATTTTTTCCGGACTCGCGCGTGCAGATCGTCCTTTATGACGACCTGTGCAGCGATCTCCTGGCGGTCTACCGTGGTGTTCTGCGGTTTCTCGAACTGGAGGACGATGGGCGCACCGAGTTTCCGGTGGTGAATTCGCGCAAGGAGGCACGCTTCGGTCTGCTCAATCGACTCTTGCATACGCCGCCGGCCTGGGCCAGGCGATGGATGACCCGCTTGTCGGGTTCGGCCCTGCATGACCGTCTGATAGCCGCCTACTCGATGATATTGAGTGCCAATAGCAGGCAAAGCGAAAAAAAATCACTCGATCCTGAATTCAGAGCAAGGCTGATGGCCTTCCATGCGGACGATATATCACGGCTGGAGCAGATCCTGGGTCGTAACCTGGATGCGTGGCGTCGGTAGGCTAATTCTCTGCTTGTTGATGATTGGTATCTGCATCGTGAGGGGGCGAGATTCGGTTCTCGGGTACCAGGCCGGTCAACAGGCTTAGCAGGTGTTCCTTGTCCGGCTGCTCGCAAGCAGCTTTGAACTTATCGAAGGCGCTGGAAAGTGCGTCCCAGTCGACCTTGCGATGGCGCGCCAGAAGGATCTTGCTGTGCGCCGTCTTTTCCAACTGCTCCTGATCATGGAACAGTTCCTCGTAGAGCTTTTCACCGGGTCGAAGGCCCGTGATCTTGATGTTGATATCGCGGTACGGGATCTTGCCTGATAGTCGGATCATCTGTTCCGCAAGAAACTTGATACGTACGGGCGAGCCCATGTCGAGGACGAATATCTCGCCGCCACCACCCAGCACCGAGGCCTGCAGTATCAGTTGCGCGGCCTCCGGGATGGTCATGAAATAACGTTCGATATCGGCGTGCGTGACGGTCAAAGGGCCGCCTTCCCTGATCTGGCGACGGAACAGTGGCACTACGCTTCCCGCTGAATCCAGTACGTTGCCGAAGCGCACGGTGATGAATTTGGTCTTCGACCGGCCGTCCAGGTTTTGGCAGAAGATTTCGGCCACCCGCTTGGTGGCCCCCATGACATTGGCTGGATTGACGGCCTTGTCGGTTGAGATCAGGACGAACTCGGTTGCCCCGTACAGGTCGGCCGCCAGCGCGACCGTGCGCGTACCGAGTATGTTGTTCTTGACCGCCTCACGGATCTGGTGCTCCAACATGGGTACGTGTTTGTAGGCGGCGGCATGGAAGACCACGTCCGGTCGATATTTCGCGAAGAGCTGTTCCACACGGGTGCTGTCACGCACATCGCCCAGGCAGCGGTAAAACTCGAGTTCGGGAAAGGCCTGCTGAAGTTCCATCTCCAGCTTGTAGAGATTGAACTCACTGTTTTCCAGAAGGACCAGGCTTGCCGGCTCAAGGGCCGCGACCTGCCTGCAAAGTTCAGATCCGATCGAGCCGCCGGAGCCGGTGATGAGAATGGTCTTGCCGCTGAGGCCGTGACGGATCCCATCCCAGTCCAGCGAAACCGGTTCACGTCCGAGGATATCCTCGATGGAGACAGCCCTCAGTTCGTTGATGGAGACCTTGCCGGTGACCATCGCATCAAGTGAAGGCACTGTCTGAAACGGCACGCCACTCTCGTCGCAGTAACGGACCAGTCTGCGCATCTCCTCGCCGGTTGCCGAGGGTATCGCCAGCATGATCAGGCCGACGTCCATGCTGCCGACGATCTCCGGGATCTGGTCGCAGGTCCCGATGACGGGTATGCCATGTACCTCCTGTCCCTGCCTGCGGCTCTTGTCGTCGACAAAGGCAATCGGCTGGTAGGAATGTGAATGCATGCGTCGCAGATCGCGCGCCAGCATTTCACCCGCCTGGCCTGCGCCTACGATCAACACCCGCGTGCCAATGCTCATCTCCAGCCGGCGATCCTTGGACCATCGGTAGAGCAGGCGCGGGCCACTGAGCAGTAGCAGCAGCAACACCGGGTATAGCACCACCATGGAGCGGGGAATGAACTCCAGCCTGTAGAGGATGAACAGCAGGGCCATGCAAGCAAAGGTGCCCAGCGCAACGGCCTTGACGATTCTGACCATGTCCGGCAGCGAGGCAAATCGCCAGACGCCTTTGTGCAGGTCGAAAAGATAAAAACAGAATGCCTGTACCAGCATCACCCAGGGCAGTGTTCGCACGCCCTGTGACCAGTACTCGTCGGGGATCTGCGCCAGGTTGAATCGGAACCAGTAGCTGCCCAGCCATGCGGCCGGGATCATGACGATATCATGGCTGAAAATCAGCAGGCTGCGTCGAATTCGGCTCGCCAATCTGCTGTAGTAGCTGGCCATGATCAGACCTGCGCGGACTGAACAGCGGAGACGATGGCAGCACCCATCTGTGCCATGTCCTGCGCCGACAGGGTCGGGTGTACGGGAAACATCAGGCTGGTATCGCCCAGTTCACGTGCCACCGGCAGTCTTGCTTCGGGTCTGGAGGATGAATCATCAAACGCCCGTTCGCGGTATATCTCAGGACAACTGCCACCAAAACAGGGCACACTCCGTTCTCTGATGGCGCCAAGCAGGCGGTCCCGCGTCCAGCCGGGCCGCAGCATCTGCGGATTCACGAAGGCATAGAACTTGTAGTACGCGTGGTATGCCGACTCTCCCGGCAGCGGTACCCGCAACGCCGGCAGCTGAGCCAATTGTTCGGCCAGCAAACCGGCGTTCCGGCGCCTGCGGTCGACCCAGCCACCGAGCTTGCGAAGTTGGAGACGGCCGATCGCTGCCTGCATTTCGGTCATGCGGAAGTTGCTGCCGAAGGAATCATGCACCCATGAGAATGCTGTCTCTCTGTCATATCGCCGAGCATGTGTGGATGCATAACTTTTACCGTGGTCTTTGTAGGACCAGGCCTTTTCCCACAGTGTTTCCGAACCAGTCACCAGCATGCCACCTTCGCCGCCGGTGGTGATGATCTTGTCCTGGCAGAAGGAAAAGACCCCGATATCACCGAAAGAGCCCACCGGCCTGCCCTCGTAGAGAGCGCCATGTGCCTGTGCGCAATCTTCGATCACGCTGATGCCGTGCGCCTTGGCCAGGCCCATTATCGGTCCCATGTCGCAGGGCCAGCCGGCAAGGTGGACGACGATCATGGCACGAGTGCGGGCGGTGATGAGCGGGGCGATGGTCTCCGCAGTGACGTTCTGGCTGTCGCGGTCGACATCGGCAAAAACCGGGCTGGCTCCGCAGACGACGATGCTGCTGGCAGAAGCGATAAAGCTGCGCGGTGTCACGATCACTTCGTCGCCGGCACCAACGCCCAGCACCCTCAGTGCCAATTCCAGTGCAACGGTGCCGTTTGCGAGTGCGACTCCATGCGCAAGGCCGACGTGATCCGCGTAGGCGCGTTCGAACTCGCGTCCCTCGGTTCCGGTCCAGTAATTCACCCGCCCGGAGGCGAGCACTCTTTGGACCGCGGCGATCTCATCATCGCCATACACGGGCCAGACCGGTAGTTCGCGAAGGTCTGCGGGCTTTGTGTGCATGTGATCGCTCACCCTTCCGCGCGCGATATAACAGTGGCCGGGACACCTGCCACGATCTGCTCATCCGGCACGTCCGACACCACCGCGGCCCCGGCGGCGACCGTGACGCGTGTGCCAATGGAGATGTACTGGCGTATGCAGGCGCCTATACCAATCCAGCTTCTTGCGCCGATCTGGACACCACCGCCGACGTGGGCCCCCGGTGCAATATGAACGCCGGCGTCGAGCCGGCAGTCGTGGTCTACGGTCGCCCCCGTGTTGACGATGCATCCCCGGCCGAGTTCCGCGTCGGGATTGACCACGCCTTGGGCGAAGATCACGCTGCCAGCTTGTATCCTGGCGTGCGGGCTGATTGTTGCCCCGGGATGCTGGATTACGGGAAGACCAAAACCCAGTCGCTCCAGCCTCTCGAGCAGATTCAGCCGGATGTCGGCGTTCCCAATCGCAACTGCCGCATCGGGGTAGTCCGCCAATAATCGTTCTGCCCTATCCGTTTTGCCGAGCACGTCAAGGCCGATCGCCTGACCGGTCGCGGGGTAGGCATCATCGAGGAAAGCGACATGCTCCCAGTTGCCCTGTTTCAGGGCGGCATCGGCAACGACCTTGCCATGCCCGCCCGCGCCAACGATCAGCAGGCCTTCAGTCACTGGGTGCCTTTGAACTTTTCTGCAGTTGCATGGCCTTCCTGGTTGATCTCGCCGGTCCTGAACACGGCGGCAAAGGTCAGGGCGAGAATCTTCACGTCCAACAGGAAGCTACGGTTGTCGACATACCAGGTGTCCAGTTCAAATTTCTCCTCCCAGCTCAAAGCGTTTCGACCGTTCACCTGTGCCCAGCCCGTGATGCCCGGCAGCACGTCATGACGGCGCATCTGGTCTTTGGTATAGAGCGGCATGTACTCGGTCAACAGCGGTCTTGGTCCGACCAGATTCATATCACCCCTGATCACGTTCCAAAGCTCCGGTAGTTCATCGAGACTGCTGCGTCGTAGCAGCGATCCGAAGCGTGTCAGCCGGTCCTTGTCCGGCAGGGGGCTGCCTTGGGCGTCAACGGTATCCCGCATGGTGCGAAATTTGAACAGCCTGAACGATCTGCCACCCAGGCCGGGACGGTCCTGTCTGAAAATCACCGGTTTCCCGATTCCGATACGCACCCCTGCGGCGATTGCCGCGATTAAAGGCAGCAGTGCGGCGAAGGCGATGCTGGCGATTACCAAATTGCTAAGGCGATTCACGACACTGCGCCCCCTCGCTATCCCGGTTGCGCCTGTCAACCTGGCGTAAGTCCGCCACCAGACACTAAAGCAGATCCCAAGGCTACACCGTGGTGGACGGCCATTGGGCGGTTACTCTCGAATGCCGGTCAGTCTACTATGCCGGCCCCTTGTTTCGATAGCCGCACGCGGCCCCGTGGTTTTGCATGCGTGATGATGGAAATCTCTGGCATTCAGAGATCGTGCCGCAGGGCCGGTGGCATGCAATCCGGCACGTTATGGCAAAGAGCAAGCGAATTCACAATATAATCGGGTTCATTATGCAATCGGGCGATCGGTCCGGGCCCGTGAGGCCGTTCCGGCCAATCGGTAAGAGATTCACTAAGGCGATCAATCATGCCCAAGGAAACCGGGGGCCGCATCATCGGCAGCCGTGAGTTGTATCTGCGTCTGCTGGGCCATGTGAAGCCCTACTGGCGGCAGTTTGCGTTCGGCATCGCATTCATGGTGCTGCTGGCCCTGACCGAGCCGGCCATTCCGCTGTTGCTCAAGCCGCTGCTGGACGGGACCTTCGTCGAACGCGACCCGGACTTTCTGTTCTGGTCACCGATCCTGCTGATGGCGCTGTTTCTGGTTCGGGGCATCTGCGGGCTTGCCAGTCAGATTGCCTTTGCCTGGGTCTCGGGGAAGCTGGTTCTCGACCTGCGCAAACTCATGTTCGATCGAATCCTGAATCTGCCGACCAGCTATTACGATGCGCACGCGACCGGGATCGTCATCAACAAGGTGACCCACAATGTAACCCAGGTTACCGCTGCGGCGACCAAGGTGTTGATGGTACTGGTGCGCGATTCGGTCATCGTTGTGGGACTGCTGGCCTACATGCTGTACCTGGACTGGCGCCTCAGCGTGACGGTTTTCGCCTTACTCCCGGTATTGGCGATTGTTGTCCGGCTGATTGCCAACCGTCTGCGTGGGCTCAGCCGGCGCCTGCAGGCGACCATGGGTGAGATGACCCATGTGCTGGGCGAGGCGGTGCGTGGTCACAAGGTCATCAAGGTATTCGGGGGTCGTGAATCCGAACTGCGGCGATTTGTCCGTCATGCCAATTGGGTGAGGCGTCTGCAGTTCAAGGTCAAATTGGCTGACGGTTCGAGTTCCCCGCTGATCGAGGGTGTTGCAGCGATCATGATTGCGCTGCTGATCTATATCGGGACGGGACAGCTTGGCGACAATCCCATGAGCGTTGGTGCCTTCGTGTCTTTCCTCGCAGCCATGGGGCTGTTGTTCCCGCCCATCAAGCGTCTGGTCGGCGTCAACCAGCCGCTGCAGAGCGGGCTTGCCGGGGCAGAGAGCGTGTTCGCCATGATCGATGAGCCGCCCGAGCGTGATGAGGGCACGGCGGTGATGGAAAACGTGCAGGGACGGTTGGTCTTTTCCAAGGTCTCTTTTCGCTACTCATCTTCTACCGGGGATGTGCTCGATCAGATCGATTTCGCGGTGCCGCCGGGAACGACCACCGCGCTGGTCGGACCTTCGGGCAGTGGCAAGACCACTATTGCCTCGCTGGTGCCGCGTTTCTATGCGATCAGCGGAGGCAGGATCCTGCTCGACGGCATGGACATCCGCGACGTCACGCTGCGCAGCCTGCGCAGTCAGATCTCATACGTCGGACAGGAGTCCGTGCTGTTCAACGACACGGTGGCGGCCAATATCACCTATGGCATCGAGTCCGAGGTCTCCCAGCGGGATCTGGAAGACGCCGCACGTGCCGCCTATGCGCTGGATTTCATCAACGAACTGCCGGACGGCTTCGATACCGTGGTCGGGGAGGACGGTGTGATTCTCTCCGGCGGGCAGCGACAACGCATTGCCATTGCCCGTGCACTGCTGAAGGATGCCCCGGTACTGATCCTGGACGAGGCCACATCGGCACTGGATACCGAATCGGAGCGGCATGTGCAGTCGGCGCTGCACAACCTGACGCGCAACCGGACCACCCTGGTGATCGCGCACCGCCTGTCAACCATCGTCCATGCGGACGAGATCCTGGTTGTCAATGAGGGAAGGGTGGTGGAGCGCGGTTCGCACGCAGACCTGATTGCGTTGGGGGGGCAGTACGGCGCGTTGTATCAGAATCAGTTTGGACAGGCCTGATGGAATGCGTGCGTCGCAAGGTCCAGGTTCTGCATGGGGGGGTGTTCAGGGTCGACGATGCCTGGCGTTCACCGCTCGAGGGCCTGGGTATTTCGGCTGGCTCTGACTGGACCCGGTTCGTTGGTGATCAGCAGGTATCTGAAAATCCGTCTCTCAGGTGCTATCGATGTGATCTGCCCGGAGGCCAGGCGGTGTATTTCAAGCGCTACGTCTACGCGCAAAAGAAATGGCATGAATTTTTTCTAAGACCCGGGAAAGCGGCCGTCGAATGCTGGTCCTATTCACGCCTGAAGGCATTGGGAATCCCTACGCTGGAGGTTTTGGCGTTCGCCGAAAGACGGCTGCTGGGCATGATGGTGGCCGCCTGTATCGTGACGAGGGGGGTGCCCGATACCATCGATCTCGAGGCATTCGCGCGAAACGTCTGGTGTCATTGGCCCCGCAAGCGCCGGACCGAGACGGCAAGGGCGCTGGCCGGAACCCTGTTGGAGCAGGCAAGAACGGCACATCGACACGGCTTTTTTCACCATGATCTGAAGTGGCGTAATGTCCTGGTCAACCCGGAGGGTGATCCGAAGTCGCTGGTCTGGATCGATGCGCCGCGGGCCTCGCGCATGCTTTTTCGCGAACGACGTGGGGTCATGACCGATCTTTCCGGTCTGGCACGAATAGCGGTCAGCCTGTTCAGCCGATTCGAACTCATGCGTTTCATCCATATGTACCTCGGTGAGACCGGCAGCAGTGTCGAGGCAAAGCGTCTGTTCAGGCAGGTTCAGCAACACCTGGGGCGGCGCACGCCGCGCCCTGTTGATCTTTCATTTCCGGATTAGAGGCGGGTATCGCATGCGTTTCCTCGATGCGAGCGAATATCAGGCGCTTATTGAAGGCGCTGAATTGCTGCGAGAGGACGCCTATGGGCCCAAGGTCTATCAGGCTGTGGACGGGCGTATCATAAAACTGTTCCGGATCAAGCATTGGCTGAGCTCGTCGATCCTGTATCCCTATAACCTGCGTTTCCAGCGTAATGCCCGTCGCCTGCAGCGCATGCAGATCGTGTGCGTAGAGGTCGACGAGACCTTCTATTGCCATGCGGTCAAGCGGCACGGCCTGATCTACCGGCGCCTGGAAGGCACGCCGCTGGACGAACTGCTGGTCAGCGATGGTGATCGGGAACGCCAGCTGTTCAGTGAGTACGCTGTATTCATTGCCATGCTGCACGCACGGCGCATCTACTTCCGTTCACTGCATCCGGGCAATATCCTGCTCCTGCCCAACGGTGGCTTTGGCCTGATCGATGTCGCCGACATGCGTTTTCCCTGGCTGTCCCTGGGTCCCTCCCGGCGGCGTCGAAATTTCCGGCATCTGTTTCGCAGTGATGAATTCAAACAGGCCCTGAGGTGCCTTCCGGGTTCCTTGTTCATCACCGCCTACCTCGAGGCGACGGGGCTCAGCTCCACGGAAAAGTCCATGCTGGGACGCCAGTTGCTTGGCGACATCCGGGCGCTGAATATCCCGTCTTGAAGCACACAGCTACCAGGCTCGGGTATCACCGGTCCTGGTTCCCTGTGGCCCCTGCGCGGCGCCATTCCTCATGGCCTCGTGCTAGCATGCGGTCACCCATTTTCTGATCAGGCCCCTGATGAAAGAACTGCTGAATTTCAGCCAGTCGAGCGTTTTGATATTTGGCGACGTCATGCTCGATCGCTACTGGCACGGTGCCACCTCGAGGATCTCGCCCGAGGCGCCGGTGCCGGTGGTGAAGGTTGAGACAGAGGAAGGCAGGCCGGGGGGGGCGGGCAATGTCGCGCTGAATATCACTGCACTCGGTGGCACGGCCACCCTGGTAGGGCTCTCGGGTCAGGACGAGGCGGGTGATGTCCTCGATCGCCAGCTTGCCGAGGCGGGCGTTGCAACCCGACTGGTTCGTCAGTCTCAGTTTCCCACGATCACCAAGCTGCGCATCATCAGCCGTCACCAACAGTTGATTCGACTAGACTTCGAAGATGGCTTTCCGGGCCTCGATGACGATGCCCTGATGGTGAATTTCAAGGCCGCCCTCGATGACTGTGATGTCGTTGTGCTTTCGGACTACGGCAAGGGAACCCTGCGGGACGTGGCCGGATTCATTCAGGCCGCGCGCGCAACCGGGCGGCAGGTGTTGGTCGACCCCAAGGGTACGGATTTCACCCGTTACCGGGGGGCGACACTGATTACGCCAAACCTGAGTGAATTCGAGGCGGTGGTCGGGACGTGCCCCGACGAGGACACGCTGGTAGAACGTGGTCAGAGACTATTGTCCGAACTGGATCTCCAGGCCTTGCTGATCACCCGTGGTGAACATGGCATGAGTCTGATGCAGAGTGGGCGTGAGCCGCATCATCTGCCTGCCCAGGCGCGCGAGGTGTTTGATGTCACCGGTGCCGGGGATACTGTGATTGCGACCCTCGCGGCTGGGCTTGCCTCCGGACTGCCGCTGGATTCGGCCACCCAGCTGGCGAATACGGCAGCCTGTGTGGTGGTTGGCAAGCTGGGTACCGCGACCGCAACGGCACAGGAGCTGGCCCAGGCATTGGCCGCCCAGCGTACGGTGGACCACGGTGTGGTCGATGAGGGGCCTTTGTTGGATGCGGTCGCCGCGGCACGTGCGCGCGGCGAAACCATCGTCATGACCAACGGCTGTTTCGATATCCTGCACGCGGGTCACGTCACGTACCTGGAAGAGGCGAGCAAACTCGGGGATCGGCTGGTGGTGGCGGTGAACGTGGATGAGACGGTACGTGCGCTCAAGGGTGCAGACCGTCCGGTCAACCCGCTGCACAACCGCATGCATGTGCTCGCTGCCCTGGGCTGTGTGGACTGGGTGGTGCCGTTCTCCGAGGAGACCCCCGAACGGTTGATCTGTGCTGTCGCCCCCGACTATCTGGTGAAGGGTGGTGACAATGACCCGGACAAGATACCGGGGGCCATGTGTGTGCGGGAAGCGGGTGGCAGTGTGGCCGTGCTGACCTATGTCGACGGTGTGTCGACGACCCGGATTGTGGATTCCATTCGGGAACGTGGGGTTTGAGCGTTGTTGCTTGTGCCGGGGTTGTTCGCGCGGGCGCGCTCCGCCGAGCGCATCGAAATAGACCCACCGCGTAACGGTACATCAATAAGTTCGTAAAGATTGAAAAACCACAGACTCGACATCGCCATATTCGGCGGCGGCATTGCCGGACTCTGGACCCTGGCCCGTTTGCGCCGGGCCGGGTATCGCGTTGCCCTGTTCGAACGCCGCGCGATTGGTGGTATACAGTCGATTGCATCGCAAGGGATCATCCATGGCGGCACCAAGTATGCGCTGACCGGCAAGTTGACGGGTTCCGCCATGACTATTGCCGCCATGCCTGCTATCTGGCACGCCGCACTGGCAGGACAAGGCGAGGTCGACCTGTCAGGTGTTCGGGTGCTGGCCGAGCATCAGCTGCTTTGGTCCACGGGCTCACTCGCCTCCGGCATGGCGGGCTTTTTCGCCGGCAAGGTCATGCAGAGCCGCATGCAGCCGCTGGCGCGGGAGGCGTTTCCTGCCCCCTTCGACAGTCCGGCTTTTCGCGGTAGCCTGTACCGTCTGGCGGAGCCCGTTCTCGATCCACGCTCATTGGCAGAGTCCTTTTTCCGACAACATGGTGACTGTTGTTATCAACTGCAGGGTTTGCCGCAATTCGATCGCCTGTCGGCCGGTTGGCGGGTGAGACTTTCACCGGACGATACCATCGACGCACGTGCGCTAGTGCTGGCTGCCGGCGAGGGCAATTTGGGACTCCTGAAGGCGCTTGGTCAGGATGAACCGCAGATGCAGATCCGGCCGCTCCATATGTTGATGCTGCGCGGCCCGATGCCGGCCCTTCATGCGCACTGCCTGGGCGGCAGCGCGAATCCGCGTCTGACCATCACCAGCTACCCCGGCGATCAGGGAGACATGGTCTGGTATCTCGGCGGACAGGTGGCCGAAGAGGGGGTGGGACGTGCGACCTCCGAGCAGGTCGCGGCCGGCCGGGCCGAGATTGCAACCCTGTTGCCCTGGATGGACCTCAGTTCTGCGCAATGGGCGACTCTGGCGGTAAACCGTGCCGAGATCGCCACACCCGGTGGCCGGCGGCCGGACGATGCTTTTGTCGCTGCGCACGAAGGCGTTTTTACGTGCTGGCCGACCAAACTGGCGTTTGCCCCCCGGGTGGCAGACCTGGTCATCGCTGCTTTGCATGAGCAGGATATCGGCCTGTCGGGCGGTGAACCGCGGATTTCCACCCTGCCGACGCCGCCGCTGGCACGCTTACCCTGGGAGGAGGTGATGCAGTGGAGCTGAGGGCACTCGGCAGCACCGGCATTCGGGTAAGCCCACTGGGTCTGGGTACGGTCAAGCTCGGACGTAATCAGCAGGTGAAATACCCCGGTGCGTTTGAACTTCCGCAGGACAAAGCGGTGTCGGGTCTGCTCGATCTGGCACGCGAGTTGGGGATTAATCTGCTGGACACAGCACCTGCTTATGGCAGTAGCCAGGAACGCCTGGGCCGGTTGCTCGGACACAGGCGCAAAGAGTGGATCATCGTCTCCAAGGTGGGTGAGATCTTCGAGAACGGTGAATCACGTTTCGACTTCAGCTTCGAACACACAGTCGCGACGGTGGAACGAAGCATCGCGACCCTCAAGACCGATTATCTCGACTGTGTATTGATTCATTCGAGTGGTGATGATCTTCAGATCCTGGAGCACGAAGGTGTCCTGGACGCGCTGCGTGAACTCAAGCGGCGCGGACTTATTCGTTCTCATGGCATGTCGAGCAAGACCATAGAAGGCGGGCTGCGCGTGGTGCAGGAGATGGATGTTGTAATGGCCACATGCAACCTCGACCATAACGAGGAGCTGCCGGTGCTGGAGGCTGCGTATGCCCATGACAAAGGGGTCTTGGTCAAGAAGGGTCTGATGAGTGGGCATGTGCAGGGGACGGGAGGCGTCCGGCGTTCATTCGCGCATGTCTTTGCCCAACCCGGTGTTTCCAGCATGATCGTGGGCACCATCAATCCGGCGCATCTGCGCGAGAATGTCCGCCTGCTCGAACAGGTGCTTGAAGGCTCTGCATGATCAGGCGCATCTACACCCTGTTGCTTTACCTGTTGCTCCCGCTGGTGCTGCTGCGCCTGCTTTGGCGCAGTGTCAAAGCGCCGGGATACCGCAGACGCTGGCTGGAGCGGTTGGGAATCTTCTCGCCGCCGGCGAATTGGGGCGGTTTGTGGATTCATGCCGTTTCGGTTGGCGAGGTACAGGCGGTGGTGCCGTTGATCCGGCAGCTGCTGGAAGACAATCCCGAGTTGGCGATCACGGTGACCACCACCACACCGACCGGTTCGGCGCGCGTCACGGAACAGCTCGGTGAGCAGGTGTTCCACGTCTATTTCCCTTACGATCTGCCGCTTGCCCTTACCGGTTTTATCCGCCGCGTGCGCCCGCGTGTCCTGCTCATGGTGGAAACCGAGGTCTGGCCTAATCTGCTCCACCTGTGCCGCCGTCACGGTGTGTACACCTTGCTGGCCAATGCCCGTCTGTCCGAGAAGTCGGCACGGCGCTATGCACGCCTTGGGAGCTTCACGCGACAGACGTTTTCATACATCGGCCGCATTGCGGCCCAGGCGGATGCCGATGCAATGCGGTTTCGCGAACTGGGTGTTGCCGCAGAAAACGTGACTGTTACCGGCAGTATCAAGTTCGACATGCGCATACCTGCAAGCCTCGATGAACAGGTGGAAGTCTTGCGCCGCGATTGGGCCGGGCGCCCGGTGTGGGTGGCGGGCAGCACCCATGAGGGTGAGGATGAACTCGTGCTTTTTGCGCACCACAAGGTTTTGTCGCGGTTTCCGGATGCACTGTTGATCCTGGTGCCGCGACATCCGGAGCGTTTTGACCGCGTCGGCGGTCTATGCAAACGCGAGCGACTGCGTATGGCGCGGCGTTCGCGCGCCGGTGAATACAGCCACGAAACCCAGGTCTATCTCGGCGACACCATGGGAGAGTTGCCGCTCCTGCTTGGGTCCGCAGATGTGGCCTTTATCGGCGGTAGCCTGATTCCGACCGGCGGCCACAACATGCTCGAGGCCTCGGCCCAGGGTGTGGCCGTCTGCTTTGGCCCGCACGTATTCAATTTTGCTGCAATCAGTCAGTTGCTGATTGAGGAGGGTGGGGCCGTCCAGGTGGACAACGAGGCCGAGCTCGCCACCCAGGTAATCGCCTGGTTCGAGGAAGCCAGTGTCCGGGCCGAAGTGGGTGAGAACGGCCGGCTGGTGGTCGAAAAGAACCGCGGGGCCATGCAGCGTCTGATCGACCTGATTCCGCTGCCCTGATGCGGGATGGGCTCCAGCTTGGGGGCATGGCGGTCGAATCAAGTGTTGCGAGCCTGTGAACATGAGAACTGGGCCATAGAATCGGCTTCCCATACGTGTTAAAAACCGGTCTCCCTGCGCTGCGATCCCGCGGTGTACTAGGGTAATCGACGTGGTGGCCGGTAAGGTTCTGCTTGGAGCAACCCGCAGCTCGTTCAATCACCGCCACGTAATGTTGATGAGACTGTCGTATCCGGAGGAACCCGCATGCAGTCATACAAGTTGTTTAAATTGACCTGCCTCGCCGCAGCGATTATCGCGATTTCGGTCCCGGTTTTGGCCGAGCCCGTTGATGCCACCCGTACGCTCCCGAACGCCAAGCCCGGAGAATGCTACGCAAAGGTGGTGATTCCCGCGCAATACAAGACCGAGAAAGTCGATGTCACCACGCGTGAGGCGTCGGTGCGCTTCGAGATGATTCCGGCGAAATACGAGATCGTAGAAGAAAAGGTCCTCGTCAAAGAGGCCGCAAAAAAGATCGTCCCTGTGCCCGCAGAATACGAAATGACCACCGAAACAGTGGAGGTGGCCCCCGCTAGCAAGACCTGGCTGGCTGGTAAGAAGCGCAGCGCCCTGCCGGCGAGTCCCGCTTTGCTATCGGCCGTCGCCAGCGGCGGCATCAAGCTCGATGAGCAGCCTGTCGGTGCCTGCCTCAGCGAGTACTTCGTGCCCGCTCAGTTTAAGAACGAAGAGGTGCGCGTTCTCAAGACGGCCTCCTATGACAAGATCGAGGTCGAGCCTGCCGCTTACGAGTGGGCAGAAGAAAAGGTCTTGGTCAAACAGGCGACCAAGAAGGTCGTAGAGGTGCCGGCGGAATTCGAGACGGTCACCGAGAAGGTCCTGGTGGCCCCGGCGACCACGGCGTGGAAAGCTGGGCGCGGCCCGGTCCAGCGCATCGACAACTCCACTGGCGAGATCATGTGTCTGGTCGAGATCCCGGCCAAGTACAAGACGGTCGAACGCAAGGTGATCAAGGCAGCGGCCACCACGAAGGAAGTGGAGATCCCTGCGGAATACGCCGTGCAGCGCGTACGTAAGCTGGTCAAGCCGGCGCAGGAGCGGCGGATCAAGGTCGAGCCCACCTACGAGACCCTGAGCAAGCGGGTCAAGGTTGCAGACCAGAAATTTTTCTGGCACCCGGACTACGAAGACAAGCCCGCCGCCGGCAAGCTGACTGGCAATACCCTTTGCCTGCGTGAAGCCGCGGCCAAGATGGAAACGGTCAAGCAGCGCAAGGTGAAGACCCCTGCGAGCATCAAGGAAATCGAGATACCCGCGGAATACAAGATGGTGAAGGTCCGCAAGCTGGTGAGCGCGCCGACCCAGAAGCGTATCGAGATTCCTGCCTCGGTCGAATCCGTGCCGAAGAAGGTCAAGGTCGCGGAGGAGCGTCGCGAATGGCGCAGCGTATTGTGTGAAACCAATATGACCAAGGAGGTCCTGACCGAGCTGCAGAAGGCGTTGAAGGCGGCCGGTTACAATCCGGGGCCGATCGACGGGAGTATTGGTGCACAGACCATGCGCGCAGTGGATGACTTTCAGCGCGCCAAGGGCTTGGAGCGTGGGGGCCTGACCCTGTCCACACTCGAGGCACTGGGTGTGAAGATCTGATGCCTGACCCGGGGAGCATCCGCTCCTGAAGCGAAAGCCCCGCCTTGTGCGGGGCTTTTTTTATTGCCCTGGAATCGGTGTTCCGGAGCGCCTGCGTGCAGCCATTGATTGGCCCAGCGTCATTCGTTGCTCCTCGCTTAGCCGCTCTTCGGCCCACGGGAGTATGGTGTCATTCTCGTCGCGGATATGCCGGCGATAGGCGGCACAGAAAGGCGTTATGGCGGCACTGTACGCGGCCCTGTCATAGTCATGACGCAATAGCGCGTCCAGCTGTTTCGCCAGCCTGGCCCAGTGTCGCTCGAGGTCCCGGTGTTCCTGCTGCAGACGGTTGAGCAATGTATTCAGCGTCGCATCGTCGCGGAGCAGGGGGAAAAGATCGAGTTCTTCGTCATCATGATGGAGTTGGGCTGCGGTGCTGAAATAGCGCATTACGCTTCGTGCGCCGTCCAATGCCTCTTTG
>Ga0316189_10001336_pt1 | contig 24590 bp, 13 predicted proteins | sample LowCovwburrow_MG_FD_204930 | JGI IMG/M metagenome (GOLD analysis project Ga0316189, IMG submission 204930) | Coastal sediment microbial communities from Maine, United States - Lowes Cove worm burrow | ecosystem: Environmental > Aquatic > Marine > Coastal > Sediment | place: USA: Maine... | reverse complement strand
GGGCAGCCAATACGATCACTCATTTTGGTCTTATCGACATGGCACTCTTGCGATTTGCCAAAAAGAAAATTTATGGTCTGGCCACCAGCACAGGGATGATGTTTGGTCACTATGTTGCATGGATAGCTGCCGGAATCATGGGGGCCGGTGCTGCCGTAATTATAGGTAAGTCTATTTCGGAAATTGATCCGGGAGATGTGGCATTTTATGCATTGGGTTGGTCAGGGTTTGTCATTGTGATTGTAGCCGGGTGGACCACCGCCATTACCAATCTTTATAGAGCTGGATTGGCCGCACAGGCTATTTTCACTAGCACGTCCAGAAGAAGAACTACATTGATCGTAGGAATGGTGACCATGGTAGTTGCTTGCTTCCCGTTCGTTTTCTCTCAGATTTTGCCTTTGTTGACATATGCGGGATTGATTGTGGTTCCCGTCGGAGCGATTGTGTTTGCCGAGCACCAAATCTTCCCTAGAATCGGTTACACACGTTACTGGTCGTCTTATCGCCAATTGGTATTTAGTACCCCTGCTATTGCCTCATGGATACTGGGTTTGATTCTGGGTTTTGGATTAAATATGCTGGATATCATGTCATTCTTTTACCTGTTTATTCCAACATGGATTTTCACCATTTTGATCTATACGCTTCTGGCTGGACGCTCAGGGGCAAAAGAGAAATACCCTGAGGCGGAGAAAAAAGAGGCTGAGGAAAATGAGCAAATTGAACGGTATTACGACTGGCAGAAAAATCGAGAAACGGTGAAGTACCCAGACCATTCACCTCTCACAAAAGTATTAAATGGAATTTCCATACTTGCTTTGGTCATCGCGATGTTGTTGGGACTGATCGTATTGTTTGGGAGTTCTGATGAAAGTGCCTATCTCTACAATAGGGAAAACTTCTACCTTTTTGGATTCATTTGTACTTTGGTCTATTTCGCAACTGCCTACTGGGCGATGCAAAGAGGAAAGAAAACTGCGTAATCAACTAACATGAGGCTGAATCAAAAGAACTTATTAGCTGCAGCTGAACTCCTTAAAGTCCCCACTTACAATCGGAAAAAGCTTAAGTCAGGAATTGTCCATATCGGTGTGGGCGGGTTTCATAGAGCCCATCAAGCGCTGGTTGTTCAAAACTTACTGGAATTAGGAGGAAATGAGGATTGGGGAATATGTGGAATCGGATTGCGGGAAGAGGATCGTAAAATCGCTGAAGTACTCCATAAACAGGACTGCCTGTATACCTTAATTACTCGGCATCCGAACGGGGAAGTGGAAACTGAGGTGATGGGACAAATGACAGATTTCCTTTGTGCACCAGATAACCAACAGGAGGTCATTGAGCGGATCGCCAACCCAGACACAAAGATTCTTTCACTGACCATCACAGAGGGGGGATATAATTTGCGATCGGATGGGGAATTTGATTTGGATCATCCAGATGTACAGCATGAACTAAATAATCCTGACGATCCCAAAACGATCTATGGGTATTTGTCAGCTGCACTCAGGAAACGAAAAGAAAACGGACAAGCTCCATTTACGGTGATGTCATGCGACAACATCCAGCACAATGGCGATGTGACCAGGAAAATGCTGTTGTCTTTTTTATCGGCGCACGATAGGGAACTAGCCTCCTGGGTAGAAAAAGAGGTTGCGTTCCCAAATAGCATGGTGGACAGGATCACCCCCGTCACGACGGCAGCAGAAGTGGACTACCTGAAGGATCATTTTAATCTGGAGGATGAATGGCCAGTTACTTGCGAGCCATTTCTTCAATGGGTCATTGAAGACAATTTTTCGAACGGAAGGCCTGATTTTGACAAAGTAAAGGGTGTGCAGTTTGTGTCTGATGTTACGCCATACGAAAAGATGAAAATTCGTTTGCTCAATGCCGGGCACTCGGTGCTTGGAATATTTGGCGCTTTGATGGGTATTCAAACGATTGACGCTTGCACCGAAAATGCACAGTTAAGAAGGGTTTTGAGAAAGTTCTGGGACAAAGAAGCTACTCCAGTTTTGGATGAAGTTGAAGGTATTGATTTGGATGAATACAAAGACAGTTTGCTGGAACGGTTCGCCAATCCAAATATCAAGGACAAAGTCAGCAGGATTTGCTCAGAGAGTTCAGCCAAACTCCCCAAATTTCTTTTTCCGACCATTAACGACAATCTCCTCAAAGGGGGTGAAATTGAAATTGCCACATTATTGATAGCCTTCTGGTGCTACTATTCAGACAAGCAAATCGATCAAAATGGGCAGACATTGGAAATCATAGATGTCATGGCAGATCAACTTTACCAGGCAGCCAAAAAAACGACTGAAGATGCATTAAGTTTCTTAAGGATCAGGGAAGTTTTTGGTGACTTAATCGAAAACCAAACTTTAACCAATTTATACGAAGAGTTAGTTAATCGTTTCTATGAAAAACCGGAAATTTCGGTTCATTTAGAATGAACTTTAAGGACGCACCACAACAATTACAAGAGCTTTTTAATAAAATTAATGATAAAGAAATTCACTATGGACAGATTGTTTTTAAAGATTAAGACTGTAGTTCTCGAGCTACAATTTCCATTTTTTTGCCATGTGACTGATAATAGATGATACCGCCAATTTGAATGAGGGCCAACGCACAACCAACATTATGATCCATAAGCTAATTGAGTTATTGTGGTTACTGGGTTTTTGATGAAGAAATGTGATTACCTGGCTGAGTGGGGCCTTATTAGCGACCATTACAATACCTATCTTGATCTTCTTTATTGGGCCTCCACCACTATATATATCCTTATATCGAGACGATTTGTTAAAAATTTCATCTGCTTATCCCAAGACTAAAAATAGTTTAACTCAAAACCTGTCCTGGCTAAATCGCTTCATCAACTTTTTCCTAGTATTTCAGCTCATCTGGTTCGTTTTCCTTGTACCCTATGTCCGTCCATCTATGAAAAAGGTTCTGCTGGATAACATCATCAATCTTAATCCAGGTCGATTCTCTTGCCAGACCTGAGCTACTCTGTGATTCTGTAGTCCTGTCTGTGCAGCTGACCAGAAAAATGAGTCCCAAAAATCGGAGGGTCGTTTTCGTACCTCGAGTCATTACTAGTACATTAACTTGAGTGGAAGATTTTGCTCAACTATCAGTTTGCCCGAGTTTTCGATCACATTATTAGCATGAGAATTATTCTTTGCTCCCCAAAGCCTCGCCACTAGTTTTACTCTGTTGTTGCGGAATTCATTTTCGGAAATATCCACATTGATGATTCCGTAGGTGTTGATTAAGACACCATTCTCCTCGCTTCTACCACTTCTCGTAAAAGTGCTTCCCGAAATCACCAGGTTTCCGCCCACAGTAGACTCATCGTAACCACCGCGGTAGTAGTCGATTACGTTTTGGCCTACTCCTTCAAATTGACAATCGACGACGTAAATGTTCTCGGCATTGTATTCACCCCGGTCATCATCTTCACCCGAAAGCTCCAGACCATTGTTGCAATTTTTGATAACCGAAGACTTGAACTTGATGTGCTCGGAAAATGAGTACTTATAGGCTTTAAGCACATAATCAAAGTTTGATATTTCAACGTCTTTCACCTTTAAATTGTAAAGGCTGGACATGTTTTCTTTCAAACTGGCAAACGCGTAATTTTCGCCTGTTCCCTGTAAAATAACCGATTGCAAAATGAGCTGACCTTTCGGGTTCATTTCAAAAGCAGGTGTCTCACCTGGACCAGAATAGACCAATAATGTTTTCGAGTCAGTTGAGGCTGATCTAATAGTTAATTTCTTGTCAACTTTTAAAGGATAATTGAACTCAAAACGTTCTGATGCAAGCTCAATGGTGTCCCCATCTATCGCCTCCTTCATTGCCTTGGCAAACTCGTCAACGGTACCGACTGTAATCGTTTTATTTTCATTGCTCTTTTTCGTGGCGTCATACCAATCAGGTCCATATTGAGACAAATCCATGATGTTTGGTTTCTCTCCACTCACTCCGCTCGTGGCTCCAATGGAATTGTTTTCAGATCGGGAATTTCCGAGCAAATCACTGGTGATTTGATCAAATTCAAACCCGTTGTGCACCTCAACATCAGAAAAATCATTTTCCGGAATCCAAATATTTTCTTCTAATTCGGAAAGCGAAAAATCCTTTTCCATGAGTCCTTTCACTCCTCTGAATGCTACCCCTTGGTTGTTGATGACGTTACTTCTAAAATCAATTCCGTCGATTGAGTCATAACGAAGGATTGGCATCTTGTCTCCTTCAGCATTGTGAATTATGTTGTTGACCACCAGGGTACGAATTGGTGTTTCAGAACGGATTTCGGAAGCAGGGAGAACATCCTTTTGATCAATATTTGATCCAACGCCAAATTGCCATGGAGAGGTGCAATTCACCCAGGTGTTGTGCGCAACAACCACGTCAGTTACCTGAATGTAGCGGTTGATTGCCGGCCTCCTTATTCCGTTCATTATGGCCAGTGGGCCTCTGAAAATCTCACCTCTAAGATTGTAGAAATAGTTGTTGGTCACCCAGTGTCCTGTCCCAATCAACCTGACACCACCCACATGAGGAGAAGTTTCATCACCGATGAAATAGTTTCCGTCTACAATGCAATAATTTCCGTGACGGGTCACCAATGATCCTTCGCTTTTGTAAAAGACATTATTTCTGAATTCGTTAAAGTTGGTTTTACTGGAAATAACCTCTACCTCGCCATTGCATCTGTCAAACAGATTGTTGGCAACCAGCGTATGACTGGGTGCCATCGATGTTCCACTGTTCCCAAGTTGAATTGTCTCAGCACTTGGGCCGCCTTTAGGTGGCCGTGATCCAAAATGATTGTTGTTGATTTTGTGATAATTCTTAATGCTTTGATTACCAGCGAGATCAATCCTGATGGTCGGTCCACGATTGGATTTTCCTGCCAGGTAGCAATGATCAAGCTGGTTGTAACGGCCCTTAAACACGACCCATAGGTCCTGTATATTTCTTTGGGCCTTGTTGAAGTCCTTGATCACACTATTGGTCACCCGGCTATTGTTGGCAAGCGTATCATTATTGATGAAAAACTGAATAACAGAACTTGAGGGAGAAGCTCCGTTGGTAAAATACAGTCCGTCCACCACCAAATATTCACCACCTAATTTCAGATCAGATTCTCCTTGTAGGATCACTTCGCCTGGCGTTTCTGCCCGAAGTGTAATTGGTTGTTCCTCTGTTCCGTTTCCAATGAAGCGAATTTGAATATCATCCCATTCGCCATTCGCCATTATGATTTCAGTTCCCGGCTGGGCATTTGAGATTGCTTCATTTAATTCGCCTGCATTTGAAACCAGTATTCCCGTAATAGAGTCTGTTTGTTGGCAACTGGCTAAGGTGATTAATGCAAAAAATAATAAGATTAAGTGTTTCATTTACTCAGTTTCTTTTGTTGGTGATAGATCAAGCTTCTTTCCATAGTTTTTGAACAGCTTCCAGATCTCTTTTCATAGCATCAAAAACTACCTTTTGATCCACGGTTATTTTGTTACTTCCTTTATCTGCCCCGCCAAGGGGATATTCCAGGTGAAGGCAAACAGGTGGCTTAAGGCCTAAGTTTTTCAGCAGTTTAAAATAGGCGATAAAGTCAACCATTCCATCCCCAATGGGAACATTGACGATTTGCCATTTACCTTCTACTTTGCCCCATTTGAAATCTTTAAGGACTATGGTTTTAATATGGTCTTTGAGGAGTTTAACACCATTAGACCAAGATTTTCCACCTTCCGCAACGGCATGTCGGATGTCGTACTGTGCGCCAAAGAATTCTGGATTGGCGGTTTCTAATATTTTTTTCACTTCCCACACAGAGGCTCCAATGCTGGTTCCGGAGTGATTTTGATAACAACCGACGATGTTATTCTCTTCATTCAGATCGCCTAACTGGCGGATTTTCTCTTTGTAAAAATCCAGTGATTCCTCTAATGAGATATCTTTTTTGAATTTGAACCAATTACTTCTGTAAAATTTCACCCCTTCTGCTGTAGCTGTTTTGATGACATCCACATCCAATGGATTCTCAACGTCAGAAACTGCTGTAGTGATCATTTCACAGGATAGTCCCGCTTTTTTGATTTCCTTGATAGCCGCGGGTAGATCATTTTTTACATTTTCAGGAAGGATGTGTCCTTTTGGTCTAACAGTGAGATCCAAACCTTTAAAGCCAATTTCAGCAGCTACTTCGGCGGACTTTTTATAATCTAAAAATTGTAGATGCTTGGAAAAAACGTGAACATTTAAAGGTTCATCATCCACAAGGAAATGATCAGCTGAATGTGCTGGGAATGGAGCCATCAAACCTATAGCCCCTATCTTTTTAATGAAAGTTCGCCTCGAATTTGTCATGCACTATTTTACTGAACTGGTGCTGTCCCTGGACCAATTGATGATTCTCTAAACCACACTTCGACAAAGCTACCATTGGCATATTGTTTCTCAACATCACCATCAAAAGTGGCTGATCCTGGACTCCACACCATATTGGTTTCAGGATCCCGGCCATTCGTTTGGTTGTAAGCACCTTGTTTAAAGTATTGTAATTCTCCCTCATAGGCGTTAGCTCGTTCCGTTCCATCTCGACCAATAACACTATACAGATTCACAATTTGCTCGGGAATAGCCGATTTGGTTACATATTCAGAGTTTAATAAGTCTTTGGTGAATGTTCTGGTTTCGTGACCCTCACTTTTGAACGTGAGGTACATGATGCCCTCATGCACGTTTACCTCGTAACTAAACTCTTCACCTAGTTCAATTCCATCCTCAGGTTCGGCCGGGTAGGCATCGGGAGCAGTGCCGGTCACCGACATATCATAGCCCCAGACGACTGTTGAAAAATCCCATCTTCCCGAATTATCACCTTCCGTATTGATTTCATAATTCCAGTAGACAGAGCCTTTAGTGTGGCCAGGAAACTTCTTGTAGAAGATTTTCAATGGTTCGTTTTCATGTCCATCACCACTGTGAATTTGTCCAACGACTACTGAGTAAGACGCAGCGACCCGGGCATCACCCGAAGTAGAGACATGCATAACTTTTAAGGTGCCGGTCAGTTTGCCTCCGATTATAGGTGTCCATTTGGCCTTTTGACCTAATTCTGTCCTTGTGTTGTGCGAATTGGGTGAAGTAATGCCGCCGTTCGGCGCTTTATAGACCACCCAGTCAGTGCCATCATTCACTGTGTAGAAGTAGTCCTGATGTTCAAAACTTTTTAAATTGTCAGTTCGCTCTCCATTGCCCAGAAGAATAGTCCATTGGTCAAGGGAGGACATTACATCACTTGGATATTGGGTTTGGCTTTCCTGACTGTTGTTGACTTGTTTGTTCGATTTGGTATTGCAGCTTATTACTGCAATACTCAGTACTAATAGAAAAAATACTCTACTTGGAAAGTTCATAATAATATGGTGATTTTGTCTAAAGATGTTATGGATATACAAATTGACCTAAATGTTTACAATTTTTGTTTGTTTACCAGCCACTTTCCAAGCCTCAAAGTCTTTTAATGTTTGAGGATTAGTTGGTGGGTAGAGGCCGATGATTGATTGACCGGCAAATACTTTTGCGGTAACAAAATCTTCAAAAATCGTCATGCCAACAGCCTCATCTGCAATATCATCTGCTATTTCAGCAGGGATCACCATGACACCGTCATCATCACCAAGCAGGACATCGCCCGGGAATACGGCGACGTCTCCGCAGCCGATTGGTACATTAATATCTATGGCTTGATGGAGAGTTAAGTTTGTAGGGGCGGAAGGTGAATGATGAAACGACGGGATATCCAGTTCAGCAATGATGGCGGAATCCCTAAAACCTCCGTCGGTAACAATTCCTGCTGCACCACGAACCATCAGGCGGCTGACCAATATTGACCCAGCCGACGCGGCTCGTGGATTCTTCCTGCTGTCAATAACCATAATTGCTCCTTCCGGACAACCTTCGACTGCCACACGCTGTGGATGCTTGGGGTCTTCAAAAACTTTTACAGAGTTCAAATCCTCTCTTGCCGGGATATATCGTAAGGTGAAAGCTTCACCAACCATATTGGGCTTACCGGGTTTCAAAGGGGTTACACCCTGAATGAACTGGTTTCTGAGTCCTCGTTTAAACAGGCATGTTGCGATAGTAGCCGTGCTCACTGATTGAAGTTTTTCTTTGGTTGAAGCTATCATTTAATTATTTTAATTGGTAGTCTACAATGTAAATATGTTATGAATGTTTATATGTAATGTGATTATACATATAATTACTTCTTAAAATAGACTTATAAAAGTACAACATGTAAATAAATATTACAAGTTGCTTGTACCTTAGTATTATATGAATTTTATTTGCCTCCCCCATTTTATGAACTAAATGAGAAAGTTAATCCTGGGAATTTCCGTTTTGTCAGCTCTGATAGGAGTTGTGCTGATTTCCACAGGGCATATTTCAGATGCGGGGATTCCTTTACTCCTAATGTTTATAGCTGGCGCATTTTTCGGCAACGTGGATCGTAATTATGCGAAAATGTCGTTCACTTTTTGGGTATTTGCATTTTTAGTGGCAGCCATGTACTATCCCTTTCTATTTACGAATTGGGGATTTAACACTAAGGTCCTGGTCATTCCGATGCTTCAGCTTATAATGTTTGGTATGGGCACTAAGCTGAGCTTGAAAGATTTTAAGGAAGAATTGGCCAAACCCAAAGGGATATTGATTGGCTCCATCATGGCATTTACCATAATGCCCTTACTTGGGCTTTTTGTCGCCAAAGCATTTCGTTTTCCTCCTGAAATAGCGGTTGGGGTTATCCTGATTGGAGCCTGTCCTGGTGGGGCGGCTTCAAATGTCATGGCTTTTCTGGCAAGGGGAAATGTGGCACTTTCTGTAAGTGTGACTACTATCACAACGCTTTTGACCCCAATTGTGACTCCTGCACTAATGAAATTACTGGCGGGCGAGCTTATTGAGATATCATTTTTAAAAATGATGTTTTCCAGTTTCAATTTGATTATTGTTCCAATTTCGGCAGGTTTAATCTCTCACAATATTTTGTATGGCAATGCATCCTGGCTCAAAAAAGACGGGAACATTATACTATTGGGATTGGCATTTACGGCCGGTGTCATTTTTATAACTCAAGTCACATTCTCCGCCACCTCTGCTGTGCTAAAACCAGGGCTTCTCCTTGGGTTTGGATTGTCAGCCATAGTCTCTTTTACCAAGGTCGTGGTCAAATACTTAAATGGCCCTGACAACTGGATGGATAAGATACTGCCTTCGGTTTCGATGGTTTCAATCCTTTTGTTTGTAACTATTGTTGTAGCCCTTAATCGTGACAAATTACTGGTAGTTGGGTTGCTGCTGGTGGCCGCCTCGGCTGTACATAACCTTTTCGGTTTTATTCTTGGCTATTGGGGCAGCAGGGCTGTTGGATTATCTGTTCGGGATAGCCGTACACTTTCAATTGAAGTGGCGCTAAAAAATGGTGGGCTTGGAATGGGGCTGGCACTGGAGGCATTGGGCAGTGCAAATGCGGCGCTGGCCCCGATTGTTTTTGGAAAATGGATGAATATTTCAGGATCAGCAATTGCCAACTATTGGCGTGATAAACCAACCGGTGATGAAAAGATATAATAGTTTTTGCCCGATATTAATTGATGTCAAGGCGAATACATTTATAGTATTCGTGAGCTTGATGATAATTTCATGCCTTAGTTACGCCCAGAATATAAAACCTGAGCATCCATTGTTGATCACCACAGTTAAGGGAATTGATTTAATAAAGCAAAATCTGGGAAAATATCCTTTGATTGACAATTCAATTAAGGGAATGAAGGAATTCGTTGATCCCGAGCTATCAAAAGAGAAGGATTTCCCACTTCCGGTAGATCCATCTGGTGGATATACCCACGAGAAGCATAAAAGAAATTATTTGACGATGTACCGTGCAGCAATGCTGTACCAGGTCCTGGATGACAATAAATATTTCGAATACACAAGAGAGATGCTGATTGGTTATGCCAATATGTTTCCTTCCCTTGGATTACATCCTTATGGCAAATCGTATTCTCCAGGGAAATTATTTTGGCAAGCATTGAATGATGCCATGTGGATGGTCCATGTCATTCAGGCATACGACTGTGTTTATCAATCACTTTCTGTAGCTGAGCGGGATTTAATCGAAATGGACTTATTGAAACCAATGGCAGATTTTTTATCGGTTGGCTCTCCAAAGATGTTTAACCGGGTTCATAATCACGGGATTTGGTTAAACGCTGCTGTTGGTTTGGCAGGCTATGCTTTAGATGATGATGAATTGATAAAAAGGGCATTGTATGGCGCAGAAATAGATAAATCTTTAGAAACCTACCAAACGGTAGATTACAACGATCCTGCTTTAAAAGGATTTGTCCCGGATCGACCAGCCGGTTATTATATGCAGTTGGATAAACTATTTTCGCCCGATGGTTACTTCACGGAGGGGCCTTATTATCAGAGGTTTGCCATATGGCCATTTGTATTGTTAGCTCAGGCAATAGAAAACAACAATTCGGAAATAAGGATTTTTGAGTATCGGGACGCAATTCTTAAGAAGGCTCTATATATGGCCCTACAACTCTCCAATACGGACGGGACTTTTTTCCCATTTAATGATGCGTTGAAAGGAATGGACTTTACCTCTCCGGAGTTGACTTTAGCATTGGACATTGTTTATCAAAACTATGGTGGAGACCCGGAATTATTGGATGTTGCAGCGAAGCAAGACAGGGTAGTATTTAGTGAAGGAGGATTTAATGTGGCAAAAGATGTTGCCGAAGGCAAAGCAAAACCATTTATCTGGAAACCGGTCAACCTTGGGGATGGTGCCGATGGTAAAAAAGGAGGTGTCGGTATATTAAGACATGGACCATCCTCCGATCAACTGACTCAAATTATGAGATACACATCGCATGGTCTCGCCCACGGTCATTATGATAAACTTAGTCAATTACTTTACGATCAGGGAAACGAGATCTTACAGGATTATGGGGCTTCCCGATGGGTTGCGGTCATCCAGAAGAGAGGGGGAAGGTACCTGCCAGAGAACACTACCTGGGCCAAGCAAACTATAGCCCACAACACATTGGTTGTGGACGAGAAATCTCATTTTGGTGGAGACATTGAGCTTTCGTCAGACCATCATTCCGATCTATATTATTACGATGCCTCCAGGGATGATTATCAGATCATGAGTGCAAAGGAGCGCAATGCGTATCCAGGGGTAATTATGCACCGTACTTTTGCCATGATCACTGATAGTCGGCTTGATAGGCCTTTTGTGCTGGATATTTTCAATGTTGAATCCGAAACAGCGCACCAACTGGATCTGCCCTTTCATTACCAGGGCGAAATCATGGATGTATCTTTTGATCAAAAGGTAATGACTGAGGAATTACAACCGCTGGGAAAGGCCAACGGATATCAACACTTATGGCTCTTAGGGAATGGGATCACCTCCGAGCCGCAGGCCAAATTCACCTGGTTGAACGACGGCAGGTTCTACACCATAACAACTACAGCAGATGTAAACACGGAATTCTTAATGTGTCGATTAGGAGCTAATGATCCTGAATTTAACCTACGCCCCGACCCTTCTTTTATTGTCAGGCAAGCAGAAGCTTCAAATCACACTTTCGTATCGATCGTAGAACCTCATGGGTCAAAAAACTTGGTTACCGAAATAGTAACTAACCCATACGGGGATGTCAAAAAATTAGAGATAATCTACAAAGATACCGATTATATAGCGGTTCAAATTACCCTTGAAAGCGCCGAGATTTTAGTCGCTCTTTCTTTGAATGACAACTCACAGAGATCTCATTCAATAAATATCAACGGGAATTTAATGGAATGGGCAGGGCCCTACACTCAAAGCTTTATTGAGTAGGGTAATGTCAGTTATAAAGAATGAATAGTGTCATCTAAATAATAAGAATATGAAACTTCACGGTCGACGTTCATTTCTCACATCAATGGCTAGTATCTCGGCCACTGTTCTGTTTACTCCTTATCTAAACTTAATTGCCGCGGACAGGGACAAAGTAAAAATCACGGGTATTAAAACGATGGTCTTTCGTGGGCCGACCAAAGGTTATGCACATACCAGGACTTACACACTGGTGAAGGTGGAAACTGATTCCGGATTGTTCGGTATAGCAGAAGCTTACGGCACTCCAGGTCTTGGGATAAAAGAAGCCATTCATGGATTAAAGGAAATGTTTATTGGAAAAGATCCTTTGCAGATTGACCGTCTATACACCGGGTATCGCTATACTGACGGTAGTGCACATGCTCAGCAAAGAGCCATGAGTGGGATAGAAATGGCACTTTGGGATTTGGCTGGGAAAATTCTGGATGTTCCGACTCATTCATTGTTAGGAGGGAAGTTTAGAGATAAGGTTCGGTTGTATGATCATCATGTACCTAAGGATTACAACGATAAGATAGCTTGCAAAGATTGGGCAGATGAAGTCAAAGAAAGACCCAATGGGATAACAATTCATAAACTGGGAGTACCAAAGACAAATGCTTCTAATGATTTTGGCTATGACCCTTCAAATCGTATGCTTTCAAGCAAAGGATTAAGATTGCTAATTGAGGCTTATGAAAATTGTCGTGAAGCTCTTGGTTGGGATCATGATTTAATGGTAGGATGTCATTGGGAATTTGACTTGCGCACTTCAATTGATCTGGCCAGGGGATTGGAACCGGTTAAACCGCTTTGGCTGGAGGATCCTCTTCCAGTTGCCTGGAGCGAGAGTTGGAAGCGCCTTGCCGAAATGTCTCCTGTACCCATTAGTACTGGTGAAAACTGGATGAGAAGACAGGAATCAATGCCCTTTATTACTAACGCCGCTATTGATATAGTACATCTTGATCTAAGAAATTCCGGTGGGTTCTTAGAAAATAAGCGAATTGCCGATCTGGCAGATTTATATTCACTACCAGTTGCCAATCACAACACTGGAAGTATAGTTAATGGAATGGCATCAGTCAACTGGGGTTCGTCTATTAGGGATTACATGGCCTGTGAAACCATGTACTTTGACGGAGGCTGGATGGATGACATCATTCTTCATGACGGCCCCCTATGCAAAAATGGCTTTGTAACCGTTCCTGACAAACCCGGCTTGGGAATTGAATTGAACCCGGATGTGGTGAAAGGCCATCTGGTTCCCGGAGAAACCTGGTGGGGATAGTGAAGGTTGATCCCACCCTTGGCAAAATGTAATTGACCTTATTTTAGTCCTCAAAAAGAAAAAAGATGAACAATACACAGACATTCAATGCAATAAACCCTGCGACTAATCAGTCATTGGATAAAGCTTATCCTGTGGCAACAGAAGAGCAGATAGATGAGGCCGTTCAAAATGCCTCAGATGCTTTCGATGTATATCGAAAGAAAGACAAAGACAGTATTGCAGATTTTCTGGATTGTTCTGCTGAGGAGATTTTAAAGCTGGGAGATGCCCTTTTGGAAAGGTGTCATTTGGAAACAGCACTGCCTCTTGCCCGTTTGGAGGGCGAAAGGGGCAGGACTGTTGGCCAATTAAGGTTATTCGCATCGGTAGTACGAGAGGGGTCGTGGGTGGATGCCAGGATCGATACAGCGGACCCCGAAAGGAGCCCGTTGCCAAAGCCGGACGTCAGGCATATGCTGATACCGTTGGGCCCTGTGGCCATATTCGGTGCAAGTAATTTTCCATTGGCATTTTCTGTTGGTGGAGGAGATACAGCTTCTGCCCTGGCAGCGGGGTGTCCGGTGGTTGTAAAAGGCCATCCTGCCCATCCAGGGACTTCGGAAATAGTTGCCCAGGCTTTTCTGAAGGCCATAAAAGAGTGTGGTATGCCGAATGGTACATTTTCCCTGGTACAGGGCAATACCAATGCGGTTGGTGAAGCCCTTGTGAAACACCCGGGAATTAAAGCTGTCGGTTTTACAGGGTCTTTTGCCGGGGGTAAAGCTTTATTTGATCTTGCCAATTCAAGACCAGGGCCCATTCCCGTATTTGCCGAAATGGGCAGTACAAACCCGGTATTTATACTGCCAGGTATTCTTAGGGAAAAGGCAGAAGCCATCGCAACCGGGATGGCGGGGTCTATTACACTCGGTGTTGGACAGTTCTGTACAAACCCTGGATTAACCATTTTTCAGCAATCAGAGGTTTCCGAAGAATTTCAAAATTTGCTAAGCAATAAAATAGGCGAAGCCCCGTCAGGCACTATGCTGACCCCTGGAATTAAAGCTGCCTATGACAAAGGAGTTGTAATCACCAAGTCTATTGATGACGTTGAGGTGATTGCGAAAGGAAAACAGGAGGATACGCCAAATAGCGCTCAAGCCAGGATATTTAAAACATCAATAGAAAATTTGGGAAAAAATGCGGCTTTGGCAGAAGAGAACTTTGGGCCTTCAAATATTTTAGTGGAAGCACAATCGAAAGAACAGATATTCAATGTTGCTCGAGGCCTCAAAGGCCATCTTACAGCCACTGTGCATGGAACTGATAGTGATTTAGCCGAATACGTGGAATTACTCAATATCCTGGAAAAGAAAGTTGGCCGGGTGTTAATTAATGGATATCCAACAGGGGTTGAGGTATGTCACGCAATGGTGCATGGTGGGCCTTATCCTGCGACAACTGCTCCACAAACCACATCTGTAGGAACAAATGCCATTAAACGATTTGTAAGGCCTGTGTGCTATCAAAATTACCCCGATTTGTTATTGCCAAGCGCATTAAAAGGAGTTAACTCATTGAATATTTGGCGGTTAGTCAACGGGGAATTCACTAAATCCTAGGATATCCTGGGTGAGAAAACTTAATAGAATATTTGTTAATTAAAATATAAGTTCTAAATTGGTCGACCAGTTGGTGGTCAACTAATAACAAACAATCAGGAACTTGGTCATTCAAAATCAAAATATTACACTTAATATTTGCTACAGAAGACTAAAATACATAAATTGGTCAACCAGTTTTTGGTTAACTAACATCGCAATGGCAAAAGAACTATTAAAAAATTTCAAGGAAATCATCATTGAAAAGCCTGCAGATAAGATCATTAATCAGATTAAGGAGTTGATATCATCAGGTCAGCTCAAAGCAGGAGATAAACTGCCTTCCGAGAGAATGCTCAGTGAGCGATTTGGTATCGGGAGAACTTCGGTTCGGGATGCACTCCAGAAGCTGGAGTTTTATGGGATACTCAAAACACTCCCTCAAAGTGGTACTGTAGTGGCTGGCTTTGGGATCACGGCATTGGAAGGGCTCATAACCGATGTGTTGAAATTAGAAGGTAGGGATTTTCATTCCCTTGTAGAAACCAGGGTATTGCTTGAAACTAATTCTGCTCATTTTGCTGCACAACGCAGAACTGAACAGGACATAGTTGAGATAAGCAAAACCTTAGAGTCTTATGAAAAAGCAGTTAATGCCGGTACTGAGGCTGTAGAAGAAGATTTGATGTTTCATCTGAAAATCGCTGAGGCAAGCAAGAATTCTGTATTGAAATCACTGATGATGATTGTGACTCCCGATATCCTGACCTACTTCACAGAAAACCATGTTTGTTCTGGTGAGAGGCCAAAAATCGCATTGGAGGAGCACTATTTGATCCTTGATCATATCAAGAACCAAAGACCTGAAGAAGCTGAGAAATCAATGAGGACACATCTTCAGGACATACTAAAATTTTCAACTGAATCCAGCAATTTAAAAGGTAATGCCAATGGAAGTCACATGAATTAAATAAAAATGGATTAGCTAAGAGCTAACCCATTTGGCAGGATTGTCACTCGGTTCCTTTCGCTAAAAACGTCCCGCGTGTCACTATCCAGCTACCCTCAAAGGTAGTTGGAAATCAATCCAAAATCAAAGGTCATACATCGCCCTGCCCATCAAAAAAGATGACCTGAATTAATCTTAAAACTAAATACTATGAACATAAAATTACTTATTCAAAGAATGAACAGATCATTTTGGGTAATAGCCATCATGAGTTTGTTCAGCTGGGCTCAAGTATTTGCCCAAGACGCACAGAAAGTTAGTGGTACCATCCTTGGTGAGGATGGTTCAGGACTACCCGGTGTATCCATTATTATTAAAGGTACGACATCGGGCACAATTACTGATTTTGATGGAAAATATACTATTGATGCGGCATCAGATGCTACATTAGTGTTTTCCTATATTGGATATTCAGCACAGGAAGTTGAAGTTGGAGGTCGATCAGTTGTTGAAGTTACAATGGCTCCTGATTTTCAACAATTGGATGAAATAGTAGTGGTAGGTTATGGTACCCGAAAAAAATCGCACAATACCGGTGCTATAGCGCAGGTAGAAGGTGGTGATCTTGCGGGTATTCAAGCTGCTCGTGTTGATGATGCATTAGCAGGTAAGTTATCTGGTGTATTGATTCAAAATCAAAGTGGAGAACCAGGTGCTGATCCAAAGATTCAAATAAGAGCGGCTTCATCTCTTTCAGGTGACTCAAATCCGCTAATTGTTGTGGACGGGTATCCGATTTCAGGAAGTTTAGCAACTGTTAATCCTAACGACATAGAAAGCATGGAGGTATTAAAAGATGCCGCTTCAGCTGCTATTTATGGATCCAGGGGAGCGAACGGTGTGATTCTGATTTCCACCAAAAAAGGAAAATCAGGTAAAGCTAGCTTTAGTTACAATGCTTACACGAGCGTATCAAGCAAGTATGTCAAGGACATCGAAATGCTTAAGACAGCTTCAGAATGGGCTGATGATTTAGAATCAGATGCCTATGACCTTTCTGAAGTTGATCCCGGTTTATTGAACTATAGGCTAAATGCTTACAGAAATGCACCTGATGTGGTGAGTATGGAAGATTGGCTTTTCCGATCAGGCCACACTCAAAGCCATGACTTCAGTGTTAGCGGAGGAAGTGATGATGTAAGTGTCTTTGCTTCATTGGGTTATCTAAAAACTGAGGGTATTGTAAGGGAGCAATCTTTTGAAAGATATAACGGACGTTTGAACCTCGATGCAAAACTGGGGGACAAGTTCAAGACTGGATTAAGTATCAATGGAAACTATAGTGACCAGGAAATTGTCCCTCATGACATGAGGGATCTCCTGAGAGCGTATAGTATTCATCCTATTTACCATACACAAGCTTCAATTGATTTCGTTCAACAATTGGATGCTCAAAGGCAGGCATTAGCAGACGGAGGATTCACAGGAAATTCTATTCCTAATTCGTTTGACAGTGGTTATAGAGGAGTCGGTCTTTCTAATTCAAGTATCTATACACTACAGCCGGGTGATGCTGCCCAAGAATGGCACTATGGTAGAAGCCAAAATGGTATAGGAGGATCAGGAGATGCAGGTCCGGCAGTGAAGTTTGACAATGCACGAAGATTTCGAAAAACGTATTTCGCTAACGCGAGCTCCTATCTACAATACGAAATCATAGAGGGGTTGAATGTAAAAACCGTTCTGGGAGCAGATATTAATGATAGCCAAGAATATTTTTATCAAGGAACTTTGGCTGATTCTCGTGAACGTTCTAATCAATCTGACCTGGATCAAACTGATCTCAAAAGAACTTCTGTTTTAAGTGAGACCACTGTGGGTTATGCAAAAACAATAGGAGATGTTCATGACATATCTGCAGTCGTCGGAATGGAATTTCAAAATTTCTATTTCAAAGGAACGTCAATAGTTGGTACAAATGTGCCAGTCGGTCAACCGGTAAATTATTCGTTTTTAAACCCTGCTGATATAAACACTAACCTGAGAGACGAGACTGTTTCAAGAAGAAGTGTTTTTGGAAGAATTAATTATGCTTATGACGATCGTTATCTGGCATCAGTTTCACTGAGAAGAGACGGTGATTCTCGTTTCGGGGCTAATAATCGATACGAATCTTTCCCAGCGTTTTCTGTTGGATGGAATGTACATAACGAAACATTTTATAGCTCAGAGTTTCTGAGTAATTTGAAACTACGATTCAGCAGAGGGTCTTTAGGGACTACTTCTTTTCTAGGGTCTTATGATGCTTTGAGCCTTTTACAAGCTCAACCAACCAGTTTCGGGACTGGGTTCCTTATCCCTAGTAATATAGCAAACCCGGATTTAACCTGGCAAACCAATACAGAAACCAACATTGGTGTTAATATGGGTTTCCTGGGTAATCGTTTCACATTGGGTGTAGACTACTATACTTCAGATATCGAAGACATGTTGATTAATCAAAGTGTTTCTGAAGTTTTAGGTACACCTTCCATCGTACTTAATCGCGGTGATGTTGAAAGTTCCGGATTGGAGATTGAGATAGGTGCAGAGATATTGGACAAGGGGCCCGTCACATGGACTGTTAGCGCCAATCTATCTACCGTCAATACAGAAATCACGAGCTTAGGTGATCTGGATGCATTACCTCATGCAGTTTACGGAGGCCCCAGTGGCAGAGGCCCTCAGTTTAGAAATTATGTTGGTGGAGAAATTGGTGAAATGTGGGGGTATGAAACCACGGGCCAGGTTGAAACGGAGCATATTGCGGATCCATCGAGAAATATTGGATTCAGTAGCTCAGAATATTATGTTGTAGACCAAAATGGTGATGGTGCAATTGATCCTGAAAATGATTATGTCAAGTTAGGAACAAGCGCCCCGGATTTTTATTGGGGTTTGAATTCTCAAGTGAGTTATAAGGATTTTGACCTTTCACTTCAGTTTCAAGGATCCCAGGGAGGAGATGTTTACAATATCGACCCGATTTACTGGGAATCACAATTTGGCGGCAGATTACGGTCTAGTTTCGATAATGATGGCGATGGCATTGCCGATCATAACGGACAGCATTATCAGCAGACCAGAAATGCACATGGTGCATTGGTTCAGGATGCTTCTTATGTAGCGTTGAGAAACATGACCATAGGTTACAATCTTAGGCCATCCTTCCTTAGTAAAGTAGGCCTAACTTCTGCCAGGATATATTTTGCATCTACCAATTTGTTTTATTTGATGGCGGATGGTTACACTTCATTTAACCCTGAAGGCGTAGAGATCACCAATACTGGATATCTAGGGCCTACTACATACGGGTATCAGGAAGGTGCGAGCCCGATTGTAAGAAGTTTTACCCTAGGTTTAAATGTTAATTTCTAAATAAGAAAAAAATGAAAACTGTATATATATTATTGGGGGCATTGTTGTTGATAACAGCATGTGACAATGATTTGGATCAAATACCACCATTAGATGCTGAAGCTAGTTCTTTGACGTCTTTTACGGAAGTTTTGAATGCGGCATATTATTATCAGCAGGCTTCAGCTACGCCAATGGCAATCATGGGCGACTTCAGGGCTGACAATATGTTGATGGCCGAAGAACCATATCCTGCTTTTGACAGGTTCAATGCGGATTTAGCGGGTGGAGATTTGGTAGAGCAATTTTTTCGTCCTTTCTATAGCAATTTGTATAAGTCAATACTAAGTGCGAATAACGTAATTGAAAATTCAGAGGATGCTACTCAGATTGGTGAAGCTCAATTTTTAAGGGGTTTGTCATATTTCAAGCTCGTTCAGGCTTTTGGTGATGTGACTGTGAATTTAACTCCTGCACCTGACGTGTCAGATAAGTCTATTTTAGCCAGGCAATCGGCTGCAGATATTTATAGCACTGTGATCATACCTGATTTGCGAGATGCCATATCGGCTTTAGATAATTCTACTATAGGAAGTGGTCGAGCGTCTCAAATCGCAGCTCGGGGAATTCTGGGGAAAGTTTATATGCACATGGGTGATTTTGGCAGTGCGGAAACAGAGCTTTCTGCTGTTATAAACGGCGCTGATGCTGCAGGGATTAGTTTACAAGCAAACTTTGCTGATATTTTTGGTGAGGATAATGATTTGAATTCAGAAATCATATTTGCCACCCAATTGTCAACTTCTATAGACGATGAATACGATTTTACCGGGTTTCCGGGATGGTTTAGTGGAGGCGATACAAAATCTCTGACGCCATTAGATTCGGACCTCATTGCTGCTTTTGATGCTGTTGCTAGTGATACACTTGATGGTGGAGATTTACGAAGAGCGCTAACCATTGATACGGCCACCATGACGAGTCCAAAATGGGGCGGTCTTGATCAGGACTGGATAGAGCTGAGATTAGGTGATGTTGTTCTGTTGCATGCAGAGGCAATGAATGAAACGGGTGCTTCTGCCGAAGATGTACTTGATCTATTAGATCCTATACGAACAAGGGCTGGATTAAACCCTTTGGATCATACTGTTCTTAATACTCAGGCCCTGGTAGGGCAGGCTATTGCCGACGAAAGAAGACTAGAGTTGGCCTTAGAGGGACAGAGATGGTTTGATTTGGTGAGAACTGGTACTGTCGATGCTGAAATGGGAGAAGCGATAAATAGTAATTATCATTTGTTTCCTATTCCAAACTCAGAGGTGCTAGCGAGTGATGGAGCGATTACTCAAAATCCAGGATACTAGAAGTAGGTTCATATAAGAAAGGGTGGACTGGGCCATTTGGCTTACAAAGTCAAATGGCCACCAGTCCCTCTTTATCATGAATTCAGCATCTGGCTGTTCCATTGTATCACTCAATCAGGTGAGTTTAGTTTGTAAGGGTACCTGACCAACATGAAATTCCACATTTAGGTTTAAGACTATTACCACCAATGAAGTATTATCTCAATCAAAACATCATCTTGTTTCTGTCTTTTGTAATACTCTCCTGTAATAGTTCCAACCAGTCTGGTTTGGTACGAAATATTGATGAGTTTAATCGGGCAGTCTCACAAGCAACACCAGGTACGACCATAACCATGGCGAATGGAGTTTGGACAAATGTGGAGCTTGTGTTAATAGGAAATGGTGAGGAGGGTAAACCAATCAAGCTTCAGGCAGAGACGCCAGGAGAAGTGATCATCTCAGGCCAATCAAACCTATCTTTTTCGGGAGAATTCATAGAAATATCGGGACTTGTCTTCAAAGATGGATATACACCTACCAGTGCCGTGATCTCTTTCCGAACCGGTGTAGATGAACTAGCAAATAATTCTCGAGTCACCAATTGCGTGATCGATGGTTTCGCAAACCCTGAGCGATTCACCGGTGACCACTGGGTGTTTATGTATGGTAAGAACAATCGCTTTGATTCCAACTCTTTAATTGGCAAGGTGAATCGGGGTGTGACCATGGCTGTAAAAATGGATACCGAAGCAAGCCGACAGAACAATCACATCATAGAAAATAATTACTTCGGTCCGAGACCAGTTTTCGGATCAAATGAAGGGGAGACTCTAAGAGTAGGCACCAGCCACTTTTCAAGACTATATTCCAATACCATCGTTCGAAATAATTATTTCGACCGGGTTAATGGGGAACATGAGATCATCTCAAATAAAGCATGCGGTAATGTGTTCAGAAATAATGTATTCTTTGAGTGCCAGGGAACACTCACTATGAGACATGGTACGAATACATTAGTTGAGAACAATTATTTCCTGGGAAATGGAAAAGCAAATACCGGTGGTATCAGAATTATCAATGAAAACCAGACGGTAAGAAAAAATTACTTGGCTGGATTGACGGGACGCAGGTTCAGAGGAGCTTTGGTAATCATGAATGGAGTGCCAAACTCTCCCATAAATAGATATAATCAGGTTGTCGATTCATACATGGAAAACAACATAGTGATTAACAGTGATTATATTCAACTATGTGCAGGAAGTGATGAAGAGAGATCCGCCATTCCTATTGGATCCACCTTCAAGAATAACCTTATCCTTGGCAATACGAATGCTAACCCTTTTACCATCTATGATGATGTTTCCGGGATTGAATTTGCTGGAAATGTGATGAGTGAAGGAGTTAACCCTCCATTCAAAGAAGGATTTGAATCAGTGCCATTAGAACTCTCTGAAAATGAAAATGGACTTCTCGTACCGCCAGCTGATCTAGTTGATAGAATAGAATTTGGACCAATCGCTTTACCTGTGACAAAAGAAGAAGTTGGAGCTACCTATTATCCGAAACGTGAAATTCAAGGTTCATTTGGAGTAGGACAGACCACAGCAGTGTCGCCTGGTACAGACACAATGCTAGAGGCACTAGCAAATAGTAATTCAGGTGATGTATTAGTACTTGAAAACGGAGGTGAGTATGTCATGACTAAGTATGCCATTGTTAATCATCCAATCATGATCATGACAAATGAGGGAGATAAGGCCGTCATTTTATCAGAAAGGCAAAGTTTTTTCAGAATACAGAATGGTGGGGCACTTAGTTTCAAAAATGTCGTGTTTGATGGTGCGAAGTCTCCGGATCAATCAGGGAACAATGTTATCACAACTACATACTCCATGAATCTAAACTACGCATTGGTCGTGGACGATTGTGAGGTAAGAGATCTCGATAAGAATCATTCTTTCGATTTCATCAAACCAGCCAAGTATACTTTCGCTGATTCTGTTGTGATCATAAATTCTAGCTTCACTAACGTTACTGGCGCAGTAATGACACTTGATATGGAAGTTGAAGATATTGGAAATTACAATGCCGAAAATGTCAAAATCATTAACTCAACATTTACAGATGTAAAACACGAGATCGCCAATATTTATAGGGGTGGAACCGATGAAAGTACGTTTGGCCCTATTGTTACAATCAAGGATATTGAAATTAACAATTCAGGCCATGGGAAGCGAAACAATATTGGGGCAGTTCTTCGATTTCATGGCATTCAGAGATTAAATGTTGATAATGTAAAAATTAATGACAGCAAAGGCATTGATCTCTTCATGACAAATGGTGAACCAATCACCAAACTATCGAATATTACATTTAGTGGTTCAGAAGGTCTAAAGGCAAATGACGAGCCATACCAAGCAGAAAATATTGTGGTGAACAAGTGAAGAAATTATCGACCATATTGATTGTTTTCCTGATGCTGTCCTGTAAGGTTGAAGCGCAACAGAATTTAGCACAAGAACACCCGAACCTAATCTTAACAGTAGAGGGAGTTATGTCGATGCGTTCAAGTCTGGGAAAGGTTCCATTGTTTGATAAGTCGGTCGAAACTGTTCGCAATCAGGTGGATGCAGAAATCAAAGCTGGTATCGACGTTCCAATTCCAAAGGATTTGGCTGGTGGATATACCCACGAAAGGCATAAAGGCAACTTTTTCACTATGCAAAAAGCCGGGGTGCTTTTTCAGGTTACAGGAGATGAAAAGTATGCGATTTACATAAGGGACATGCTGTTGGAATATGCAAAGATGTTCCCAACCCTCGGCAAACATCCGGCTAAGCGATCTTATGCAAGAGGCAAGCTATTCTGGCAGTGTCTGAATGATGCCAATTGGCTGGTTTACACCAGTCAGGCATATGATTGCATTTATGAATGGCTAGACGAGGATACCAAAATCAAGCTAAACACAGAGCTTTTCAGGCCATACGCTGATTACATCTCAATTGAGAATCCAAAGTTTTTCAACCGACTTCACAATCACAGCACATGGGGAAATGCCGGGGTTGGCATGATTGGTTTGGTGATGGACGATTCGGAGCTTGTAGACAGGGCACTTTACGCATTTGATATTAAGGACTCTGTTAACCTGAAAGCCGACAATGATGGAGGTACTCTTAATTTAAAAGGTTACAAAGAAGGGGGATTTCTTGCACAGATTGATCACTCTTTTTCTCCCGATGGCTACTACACCGAAGGGCCATATTATCAGCGATATGCCATGTATCCTTTTTTGATATTTGCTCAGGGTTTGGCTAATAAAAAGCCTGAATTGAAAATCCTTGAATACAGGGATGGCCTTTTGATCAAGGCGGTTTACGCTTTGATAAATCAAACAAATTCAGCCGGTGAATTCTTCCCAATCAATGATGCACAAAAGGGAATGTCCTTGATGTCACGGGAATTAGTGATTGCCGTGAGCATGGCCTATCACCAAGGTGGTAATGATCCCGGATTATTGTCCATCATCAAGGCTCAGGGAAGAGTGCCGCTAAATGACTCTGGATTGTCTGCAGCTAAGGGGATTGTAGAAAACAAGACTGAGCAGTATGAATTCAAGAGTATGGAGCTTACTGATGGAGCCGCCGGTGACGAAGGTGCTATTGGAATTATCCGCTCAGACGATTTGACCCTGGTAATGAAATACGCCAAACACGGAATGGGTCATGGACATTTTGATCGATTGGGCTTTTTGCTTTACGATGGGTTCGGTGAAGTGATTCAGGATTATGGTTCTTCCCGTTGGGTCAACATAGAACATAAAGATGGTGGTGGGTACCTGAAAGAAAATCATAGTTGGGCAAAAGAGACCATAGCTCACAACACTTTGGTAGTAAATAAAGACTCTCATTTTGACCATAAAGTCAAGGAAGCTGATAAGACATCAGGAATTCCCTATTATTTTTCATCTGGTGATACGGTTCAAATTGTTAGTGCGAAAGAGCTGAAGGCTTATGAAGGTGTTGAAATGCAGCGAACCATGGCT
>Ga0316189_10001335_pt1 | contig 24592 bp, 21 predicted proteins | sample LowCovwburrow_MG_FD_204930 | JGI IMG/M metagenome (GOLD analysis project Ga0316189, IMG submission 204930) | Coastal sediment microbial communities from Maine, United States - Lowes Cove worm burrow | ecosystem: Environmental > Aquatic > Marine > Coastal > Sediment | place: USA: Maine... | reverse complement strand
TTGGGAGCGCGATACGGCGCGTGGGTTTGTCTACGACCGACCCGCCCACCCCCACCCGTAATCCTCCCTCCGCGGCTTCGCCTTGGCGGCGCAGGGGCGCCGGGCTTCGCCTGACGGCTCGCGGGCGCGGCATGTCTTGAGGGCGGCAGCTTCTTGGCCTGAGGAGGAGAATCCGTCGGGATGCCCAGCACAGTGAGCGGGAGGGAGCGCAGCGAGCGGGCCCCGCTCGCGAGCACGGGCGTCGCGACGGATTCTCCGATGATGCCCAGCACAGTGAGCGGGAGGGAGCGTAGCGAGCGGGCCCCGCTCGCGAGCACGGGCGTCGCGACGGATTCTCCGTGTGCCCCGAGCACGGGCGTCGCGACGGATTCTCCGTGTGCCCCGAGCACGGGCGTCGCGACGGGGGCTCCGTTTGTCCCGCTTGCTCCCCCGTTCTAGAACCCCGGCATGCCTTCCCACCGCCCTACCGGCCTTCTCGCCTTTTGGCGCAACTACGACCGCAAGACCTATGTCAAAGCCGCCGTGCTCGCTGATCGACTTGGGTACGACTCCTTCTGGTTGCCCGAGGTCTGGGGCTACGAGGTCTTTTCACTACTGACCGAAATCGCGCTCAAGACCAAGCGGATCAAGATCGGCACGGGTATCGTCAACGTGTTCAGCCGGTCGCCCGCGCTCATTGCGATGCAAGCCGCCACGATTGACGAGATCAGTGGCGGGCGATTCATCCTCGGACTCGGGACGAGCGGGCAGCGTGTCATCGAAGGTCTGCATGGGCGCGACTTCGAGAAACCACTCACCCAGACCCGTGACGTAATCCGCGTGGTCCGCGCGATGCTCGAAGGGCGTCCCCTGAGCGAAGCGGATACGAAGCTTCGGAAGTATCGACCGTTCACCTTGGACTTCGAACCTACCCGGCGCCGCATTCCGATTTACATCGCCGCCCTGAAGCCGAAGTCGATCACGAGCATCGGTGAGATGGCCGATGGATGGATGCCGATCTTTTGGCCCTATGATCGTCTGAGCGACGGACGCGCGTGGATCGCGGAGGGCGCTGCGAAGGCAGGCCGAGACCCGAGCGAGATTGCCACCGCGCCGTTCACGACCGTCATTCCAATCCCGGGGCGCGGCGCATCGGCGAAAGCCCGAGAGATCATCTCGTTCTACATCGGCGGGATGGGCGAGTACTACAAGGAGCTCCTGAGCCGTTTTGGCTACGCGGATGAGTGCGACGAGATTGCCCGCCTCTATGCGGACAAGTCGACCCGGAAGATGGCGCCCGAAGCGGTGACCGACGACATGATCGAGGCACTGACCATTTCGGGCGACCCCCTCCACTGCCGGCGAGAGATCGCCCGCCGTCGTGACCTTGGAATGGAGCAACCTCTAATCAATCTGCCCCCTGGGATGCCTTGGCCGGGCCTCGCGGCGTTCATCACGGCTCTGGCACGGGCCTGAAGGGCGAAACGGGTGAACAATTACGTATGGAACAGGAACAATTACGTATAGACCCCGCCTGCGCGACTGGGTACTAACAGACTTACAGGGGCCAAGCAGGACTAAGATCCAAATCGTGCGCTGCGCCACCTACTCAACCTAAAAACAGCGGTTGAGTTCGACGCGGCCGGTCGGAAACGGGCTGGCCGGCCGCGTCGCTTTTTTATTGGGCGAGCGATTCAGTCTCTGGGAGCGCCGTCGGTCATGATCGCGATGAGCTCAGCCTGCGAGTTGACTTCTGCCTTGCGGAATATCGATCCGAGCTGAGTCGTCACGGTACGTAGCGAAGCTGAACGCTGCTCGGCGATCTCCTTGGCGGTGAGCCCCTGGAGCACGAGATCGATGATTTCGTGCTCGGCGTCAGTCGTGCCTTCTGGATACTGAAGCCTTGGCAAGGGCACGCTGAGAACGATGATGTCCTCTCCCCCGACCCGCATGCGGCTCACTCGAGGTCCATCGTCCTTGGGGACCGGCCCATCGCTTTGCGAAAAGCGACTGGCCTGATCCTCACCATCATTAGGATCGGCCGTGGTCATGTTGGCGGAGGGTACAAGGGTAGGCGACGCGCGGTCAAGACAGCTTGCGCCAGTCGAGGGACCCTAAAGGCCCATCTGCTTGGCGATGATGACCTTCATGATCTCGTTCGTGCCTGCGTAGATCCGTTGCACCCGCGCATCCATGTAGGCCCGGCTGATCGGGTACTCCAACATGTAGCCGTAGCCACCGTAGAGTTGCAGGCATGCGTCGATCACCCGCCCCTGCATCTCGGTCTGCCAAAGCTTCGCCATGGAACACTCCTTGACGAGGTACTTGCCAGCCACGTGCTCCGCGATGAGCTTATCCAAGAAAGCGCGGCCGACCTCGACCTCCGTCGCGCATTGCGCGAGCGTGAACTGCGTGTTCTGGAACTTCGAAATCGATCGACCGAACGCCTTGCGCTCCTTGGTATAGGCGATGGCGTCCTCGAGCACCTGCTCGACGTTCGCCTGCGACATGATCGCGACGCAGAGGCGCTCCTGCTGGAGCTTCTGCATCAGCATCATGAAGCCGCCCCCCTCTTGGCCGAGAAGGTTTTCGGCAGGGACTCTGCATTCGTCGAATGCGAGCTCGGCAGTGTCTTGGCTTTCCATGCCCATCTTCTCGAGCTTGCGACTCTTGATGAAGCCCGGGCGATCCCCTTCCACGAGAAACAGAGAGACGCTTCGGTGTGGGTCCTCGGAGTTCTCCGTGCGGGCGGCGACGATGACGAGGTCGCAGCTCATACCGTTCGAGATGAACGTCTTTGCACCGTTGATGACGTAGTCGTCCCCATCGCGCTTGGCGGTGGTCGCGACCCCGGCAAGGTCCGATCCGGTTCCGGGCTCCGTCAGCGCGAGTGCGGTGATGACCTCCCCGTTCGCGCAACCGGGCAACCACTTAGCCTTCTGCTCGGCGTTTCCGAACGCATGGATGTACGGCACGATGATGTCGGAGTGTAAGCTTGCGGCCCATCCCGACTCGTAGGCGCGGGAAAGCTCCTCCATCACGATCGTCGAATGAAGGAAGTCACCGCCTGGGCCGCCGTACTCCTCCCCGAGCCAGGGACAGAGGTAGCCGGCAGCACCCGCTTCGTGCCAAATCTCCCGGTCGACCACGCCTTGTGCGCGCCACTTCGACTGCTTGGGCACTACCCGCGTCTCCACGAACTGGCGGAAGTTGGTGCGAAAGATCTCGTGGTCTTCCGAAAACAGGCTTCGTTCCATGCTGCTCCTCCGACTGAATGACCATTCATTTACCTGAACGCGTGGAGCCCAGCAAGCCGACTTGGTAGCGCTTGGCCTTGCCCCATCGGGCGAGCGTATCTATGGTCCGCCCCAATGCGCCGCAGACCAGCTCGCTTCTCATTGCTTCTGGCTTTCTTCGCGGTGATTCCCGCCACAGCGTGGGCGAGCGGCGGCGAGCACGGCCTCAGCTACGAAGTCTGGCTGATCCTCGCCGGGATGATCCTCGCGGCGAAGCTTGGCGGCGAGGTCGCGGTACGACTCAATCAGCCCGCCGTCCTTGGCGAGCTGTGCGCAGGCATCGTCCTCGGCAACCTCTACTTGGTGGGCATCGACACGTTTCACGGCGCGGCAGAGCTCGGGCCGGTCGAGTTTCTCGCGGAGCTCGGAGTCGTGTTGTTGCTGTTCGAAGTCGGCCTCGAATCCACGCTCACGGAGATGAAGGCGGTCGCACCGACGTCCGGCGCGGTAGCCGTCATCGGCGTCGTCGCTCCGATGTTGCTCGGGTACGGCGCGAGCGTCTGGCTTCTTCCCGACGCCCCGTTCTCCTTGCACCTCTTCATCGGCGCGACCCTATGTGCAACGAGCGTCGGTATTACGGCTCGCGTCTTGAAGGATCTCGACGCGATGGCGCGACCCGAGACCCGGGTCATTCTCGGTGCCGCGGTGATCGATGACGTCCTCGGCCTCATCGTGCTCGCCGTCGTCGCAAGCATCGCGGAGTTCGGCTCCGTCCCCGGTCCACTCGATCTGTCGAAGATCGTCGGCCTGGCTGCCGGGTTCCTCGTCGGCGCCCTACTCCTCGGAGCCTACGTGATGCCTGGCGTCTTCCGGCTGGCTTCAAAACTCCGCACACAGGACGTGTTGGCGGCAGTCGCCATCGGCCTTTGCCTGCTGCTGGCAGGGGTTTCCGGCGCCGCCGGCCTTGCCCCCATCGTGGGAGCGTTCGCCGCTGGCCTCATCCTGGATGAAGTCCACGTCCGGCCCTTTGGTCGCAAATCTGCCCACGATCTGAACGAGATCATCGGGCCCATCGTCGCCGTGATGGCTCCCATCTTCTTCGTACGAACCGGGATGATGGTGGACCTCGGAGGCATCGGCACCGAGCCGCTCATCCTCGCCGGTGCGCTCACCGTCGTCGCGATCGTCGGCAAGCTCGTATCGGGCCTTGGCGTCCGAGGCGGAGCCGTCGACAAGCTCACGGTTGGGATCGGAATGGTGCCCCGCGGCGAGGTTGGCTTGATCTTCGCCAACGTCGGCGCTGGCATCCAGTTCGAAGGCGAACCGTTGATCGAGGCGGGCGTATACGCCGCCATCGTGCTCATGGTCATGGCGACCACCGTCGTGACGCCTCCGTGGTTGGCCCAGAGAATCCGGCAGGTCTCGCGCAAGCAACAAGATGTCGCTTGAAGCGGCACTGGAAAACGCAAACGCGTCGATTCGCGAGGTGCTCGGCTCGCTCGACAGCAGTGAGCGCGTCGACGTTGCATCGGTCCCGGCTGGCGCGCTCGATTGGATGCTCTCAGAGGCCGTCGCCGCGCACCCCGACCGGCGACTGATCGTCATCACATCAAGCCTCGACGAGGCATACCGACAGGAGTCGAACCTCCGCTTCTTCCTCGGCGACCCGGGCGGTGATGTCCTCGTCTACGCCGCAGCCGACACCAGTCCCCTTCTGGACGTCGTCCCGGACCGTCGCGCCGAAATGCAGCGCATGGCAACGCTCGCACTTCTGGCCGAAGAGACCGACTGGAGGGTGCTCATCGTCCCCGCCTCGGCTCTGCTTCGCCGCGTACCCCCGCGGGAGTATCTGGCGTCGAATCTAGTGTCGCTCCGCCTCGGAGAAACGCTCGAGCGAGACGCGCTCGTCCAACGCCTGCTATCGCTCGGATACCTTCGGGTTCCGCTCGTCGAAGACCGTGGGACCTTCTCCGCTCGGGGGGCACTCGTGGACGTCTTCGCACCGGACGCCAAGCTCCCGTGCCGGATCGAGCTCGACGATGAAGAGATTTCACGCATCCGTCTGTTCGATCCGGAAGATCAAAAGACCGCCGGTGAGACGGAGTCGATTCGGCTCGGACCTGCCCGAGAGGTTCCCGATGCCCCAGCGGCCATCGCTCGGGCCAAACGCCTCGTTCGAGAGCTTTGCGACGACATGAACATGCCGACCCTTCAGGCGAGGGAGATGATCGCCGAGCTCGATCGAGGCTCCGGTGCGCTGATTTCCAACGCACTTTTGCCTGCTTACTTCGATCGCCTAGATTCCATCTTCGACTATGTGCCCGACGACGCGAGGGTCGTGCTGGTCGACCCTACCGGAATCGCCGAATCCGTCCAGACCGAGCGGAGACACGCACGCGAAGAGCACGTGGCTCGCCTCGGCCGTCCGACGTTCGAGTTGGAGGCGTACTACTGCGACGAAGACGAGCTGAGTGAGCGATTGCGTGGGCGCCCTTCCCTCGTTGCACACAGGCTCGCGGTACGTGGTACGGCCAGCGAGGACGAGGGACCGATTGCGGCGGCCTACACTACGGCCAGGGAGCCGCTTCGAGTTCAGGCCTCGGACCAGCAGGCCCTCATCTCGGCACTTCGGGCGCAAAAAGGGCAGGCGGAGCGAGGCTTGCAGCCGCTCGCCGACCAGGTCGGGGAATGGCGAGACGCCGGGCTCCGCGTGTGTCTCGTCTGTCGGACTCAACATCAGGCGGATCGTCTCGTCGACTTACTTCGAAGCTATGGTGTCGACCCCGATGTCCTCGACGCGGTGACACTCGGAGAGCTGCAAAATGGCTTTGTCCTGTGGAGCGAAGGCCTCGCTTACGTGACCGAGGAGGAGATCTTTGGAACACGAGTCCGCCAAAGGCGCGCCAAGCGAACGAGCAAACGACAGCAGCAGCGCTTTCTCGAAGACCTGCGCGAGCTGAACCCTGGGGACTACGTCGTCCACGTAGATCACGGAGTCGGGAAGTACTTGGGGCTTGAACACAAGTCGCTGAGTCTCACCGCGCTGGACCGTCTCCACGGCCGCAGCGCCCAGACCGTCGAAGTCATGGTCGTCGAGTACGCCGGGAGCGACAAACTCTTGGTCCCCGTCACGCGTCTCGGCGTCATCCAGAAGTTCAAGGCCGGAGAGGGTCACCAACCGAGACTCGACCGGCTCGGAGGCACGACCTTCGCCACGAAGAAGCGTCGCGCCGAGAAGGCCGTCGCGCAGATGGCCGAAGAGTTGCTCAAGCTCTACGCGGAGCGCAACGCAGCCGAGCGCGACCCCATGGAACCCACCGGCTCGGCATATGCCGAGTTCGAGGCGACGTTTCCGTTCGAGGAGACGCGCGATCAGGAAAGGGCCATCGACGAGGTCATGACCGACCTAGACGAAGGCCGGCCAATGGATCGCTTGGTCTGCGGCGACGTGGGCTTCGGCAAGACGGAGGTCGCTCTGCGGGCGGCGTTCCGGGTCGCCATGAGCGGTAGGCAAGTCGCAGTGCTCTGCCCGACCACCGTTCTGGCGCAGCAGCACAACCGGACGTTCTCGGCTCGACTCGATGACTACCCATTGCGAATCGAGGTCCTGTCTCGGTTCGTCCCGAAGCCTAAGCAAACCGAGACCCTCGCGGCGCTGAAGGCTGGGAAAGTCGATGTCGTGATAGGAACGCATCGCCTTCTTTCGAAAGACGTGCACTTCGCGGACCTCGGCCTACTAGTCGTCGATGAGGAGCAGCGCTTCGGCGTCACCCACAAGGAGCGCATCAAGAAGCTGCGTACGAACGTCGACGTGCTCACCCTCAGTGCCACGCCGATCCCGAGAACCCTGCAGCTCGCCGTTGGCGGCATGCGAAACCTGTCTCTGATCACCACCGCGCCGCAGGATCGCCGTGCGGTGCGGACGTTCGTCTGCCGCTGGGACGATCACCTGATCAAAGAGGCGATCGAACGGGAGCTCAGCCGGGGTGGGCAGGCGTTCTTCGTCTACAATCGAATCGAGGGGCTTTACGACCGGGCACAGCGAATCCAAGACCTGATACCGAACGCTCGGATCGCGGTCGCACATGGGCAAATGAAACCGGCGCTCCTCGACCAGACCATGACGGACTTCGTGGAGGGCGCGTACGATGTACTCTGTTCGACTGCCATCGTGGAGAGTGGCCTCGACATTCCGAGGGCGAACACGATCCTCGTCGACCGAGCGGACTCGATGGGGCTCGCACAGCTCTACCAGCTCCGCGGTCGCGTCGGACGGTCCGATCAGCGCGCGTATTGCTACTTGATTACGCCGCCACCGAGCCAGATGTCCGAGGAGTCGCGGCTTCGTATGGAGGCCCTAGAGCGCTTTTCGGGGCTCGGAGGCGGGTTCCGCGTTGCCACACTCGACATGGAGCTTCGTGGCGCCGGCAACCTGCTCGGCTCGGAGCAAAGCGGCAACGCGTCGCTAGTCGGCTTTGACATGTTCGTCCAGATGCTGAGCGAGGCGGTCGCGGAGCTGAGAGGCGAGCAAGTGCAACACGATGTCGACCCGGAGCTCTCAATCGAGCTCGAGCACTACCTCCCAGAAGACTATATCGACGACATCGGGCTGCGGCTGTCTCTCTACCGTCGCTTCGCCACTGCGGCCGACACACAGGCGGTGGATGACCTCGCGTCCGAGCTGGAAGAACGATTTGGGCCGCCGCCACCACCCGCCCGAGACTTCGTCCGCGTCATGTCGCTGAAGCCCGCGCTCCGCGAGCTCTGCGCCCTCGGGTGCGAGGCCGACCAGAAACGGGTCGCACTCCATTTGCGCGAGGACACGCCACTCGATCCCGCCCGGCTGATGCCACTGGTCGCCACCCCTGGTGCCGGTTGGAGCCTTTCACCTGACATGAAGCTCACCCGGCGCTATCGAGACGAAGAGTCCGGTGACGCGGTCGATCGGGTTCGCTCGCTTCTTCGGGAGCTGGCGGCGCTGCGCGCCTAGCCTGGACCACTCGCCCAAGGATTGACGATGTCACTTGCAGACGAACTCCACCGAATCTTCGACGCCGACCGAACGATGCGGCAGGCCGAGAGCGCGCTGCTCCGACCAGAGAGCAGCAACGAGCTCGTTGCTCTCCTCGCGAGGCAGACCGAGGAGGCCTTGGTGCTTGCAGACCGAGCGGAGGCGGTGATGCGCCTCGAGCGTCTAGCCGACCTTTGTGCGCAGGTGCACGGACCCGAGATGACCGATGCGCTGATCGCGATCCTGAGCGACAGCGAGCCACGTGTGCGCGTGGCCGCCGGAGAGGCGCTCCGTGACGTGGGCTTCGAGCGATACGCTGAAGTTGCCCGCGGGATCGAACGCGCCCTCGATCGGGGCGATCAGGGACTCGCGATGTGCGAGCTGCCCTGGGTCCTCGCAGAAATCGCAGAACCGAGCGCCCTGCCCTTGCTCCGGAGGTTCCTCGATCATCCGAGCGCAGAGGTCGTCGCGGCTGCCATCGAGGCACTATCGCAGCTCCAGGATCCCGAATCCGTCGCAGACCTCCAGCGATTCACCGATGACAAGCGGATCGTGACCATCGAGGACTTCGAGGACGAGACGAAGACCACCCTCGGGGAGCTGGCCCGCGAGGCGCTCGAAGTGCTGGGCTAGGAAGGCGACGCTTAGGGCGACTCTCGAGTCCAGCGTGCGCGCCGCTTTCCAGCTTTGGCGCGAGCTCGATCTTTCGCGAAGAGCGCGAGGTAGTCTTCCTGGACGGAATCAACTTCGATTTCGTCGGGAAGCTCGTCGCGCACAGCTTTCATCGCGCTCACGAGTGACCGTAGCGGCTCGGACGCCTGACCGAACGTCGAAGGCTCGATGCCAGCCTCGGCCTCGACGAGGCGGTCGACGACGCGCTTACTCACGTAGCCTCGCCGCCGGAGGTCGTCGAAGCTCGCCACCAACACCTCGGGGTTGAAGGTGTGAGCGACCACGAGGTCTGCGCCCACTCGCAAGACGGCCTGAGCGTCGAGTGCGCCGTCCTCGAGGAGAACCAGCGCGGGCTGAAAGTAATTGTAGAACGGGCACACACGGCGCCCAAAATCTCGAAACCCTTCCGTCGATGAGACCCGCTCGAGGTGGATGAAAATCCGGCGAACGGTGTCGCCACGCGGGACGCGGGCCGCGATTCGGACGATCTCCGGAATGTCATCCGGGTACACTTGTGCGGCCTCTGCGACTTTCATGAGGAGCGCCTGGTCGACTCGGCCCGCCGCGATGTCGGCATAGAGTGAGTAGATGAACGCATCACCTTCGGCATCATCGCCGAACAGGATCTCATCGGTGTCCGGGGAGACATTGGTCCGCGAGCGCAACAGGGCTGTGAGCTTGTAGCTCACCTGGTCACGGAGGAATCGAAACTTGCCACGGACGAGATTGCGCAGACTCGGTTTTAGCGTGAAGCCGTCCCAACGAATTCCGTCGAGTCGGAGCTTGGCCTCCAGCACGCTTCTCATTTGTTCGGGGCTCCCGGACAGGATGAAGATCGCCGCCGGGTCGGTCGCGCGAATCTCTCGGAGCAAGGTTCCTGCTCCCGGGTACGAGCGCTTGCGGGAAGCAGGCTCGAACGCTGTCCGCACCAAGTCGCGCAGAGTGTCGAACTCAGTCCTGAGGTAGGTCTTGTCGAGGTCCCACCGATAGACGATCGCATTTCTGCGGTGGGTCAAATCCTTCGGCACCCGGCGACCATAGCAGCCCGCGCCCCGAAGATGCAGAGTGACTCGAAACTGATATGGTCGGCCCATGCCTTTAGTGGGGGTCACTCTCGACGCGCCGACGCTAGGCCGCGGCTCCGACGCCCAACGGGCCGACTGGGAGGCGAACATCCGCGAGCTGGTCTCGCAGGCCGTGTCCAATATCGACCCTTCGGCCACTCTTCGACTCGGAGTGGCTGAGGAGCACTTCGACTTGGAGCTGGTCACCGAGACGGGGGAGCCCATCGGCGCCGTCATCATCGAGCACACGACGCTCTCGAAACACATCGACGAGTACCTGGACATCGTTGCTCAGATCGCTGCCGCGGACAGCCTCAACCAGATGGAGGCGCTCGACATGGCGAAGAAGGTAACGCACGACCGCGCGGGCCGGGTACTCAAGCGGGCGCTTCGCGACTACGGCTTCGACCTCGAGACCTCACGCCGGCTGTTCACGCTTCTGCTGTCACTCAAGGTAGACACGACCTGTCGCCCTGGGCTTCGCGGACACGCTCGCGCAGGGTAGTTGCCGAGCGTATGGAGTTCGCCCATAGCGGTGAGTATGACGAGCTTGCGCGCTCTTCTCACAGGCGAGGCGCCCGACATGCGTGTCGTCGAGCAGCACCTCGACTCGCTGCCGCACGAGGAACGCATCGCAGAAGTCCGTACGCTCGGCCGCGCGCATCAGGCTCGACTGTTCGAGCTAGCGGAAGGGCACCGCCCGATCTCGCTTGAAGACATCGTCGGCGCCGACCAGGCGGCCATGCAGGAAGTCGTGCATCACGGGAAGAACTCCCTGCCCGCGTTCAATCACTTTGCGAAGGTGTTCGTGCGTCCAAGCGACCGCACCAAGCGCGAACTGTGGGGATACAATCGGGCCGGCGGCCTCGTCGAAAGCATGGTCGGACCGGGCTACTTCGTCGCATATCCGTACGGAGCGGGGGAGGTACTGGTCGACTACTTGCGAGTGCCCCCCGAGCGCCCCGAGCACTGGCCAGCGATCTTGCCGAACTCGGCAAGGCTCTCGAGGGTCGTCTACAACGGTACACAAGATATCCTCCGCGGCGTGTCCCGGAACGTTGCGGTCGGCCGCGCCATGAAGGCCGGAAAGCCGATGTCGGCCTGGTTCACCCTCTGCCGCGAGGACGTGAATTAGCCGCTTCCTGGTGAACAGTGGACCTTTTTTCCCAGATGAGGAACACTGATTTGAGGGGGTCATGACAGCGTCAGCCAAAGAGTCGGTGCGGCCACCGGCCGATTGCCTGCACGGGCAAGACGATGGGGTGCCCTACTCGAGGCGCGACGAGGAGTTCGTGCGGCTATTGCACGCGGCGGGCCTCGCCTGCGAGCTCGACCTAAAGCAACTCAGCGCCATCGCGCTCGACATCGAGCAGTCGCGCGTGGATTCGAGGCGCATGGACATCCTCGAGACGTACTACCGCTGCGACGATGACCCATCGGTGTCTTCGCGACGGCGCTCGAGCGATCGGTTCTTTCTTCACAAGGACACTTCGTCGATGAGTGCCCACCAGCTCTTGAGCTCGCTTGCCGAATTGAACCCCGAAATCGGACCGGTGTCCTTGCAGCGCATCGGCGGCGCGGAGGGTCCACTCGTCTTGCGCTCGGGCGAGCATTTCAGCGCCGTGACCGACGAAGACGACGAAGACGCGGAGCTCGGCACCGTCGCTGTTCGCGCCCTGGTGCGAGCACTGAATGCGCTCCTGGCGAAGGCAGCCGTCGATGAGCGGCTCGTGCCCCTCGTGCCCGATGAGAAGCGCGAACTCTACCTTGGCGTGACCGAGCAAGGCGCAATGACTCTGCTGCAGGGCGGTTGCACCGAGCTCACCGCGGTGGCAGCCCTACGCGAGTTTGCTGGCTGGTAACCGGAGATTCGACCATGAATGAATACGACTACGACTTGTTCGTGGTTGGGGCAGGCTCGGGCGGCGTTCGAGCGGCTCGGGTGGCGAGCGGACTCGGTGCGAAGGTCGCGGTGGCCGAGGCAGACCGTCTTGGCGGCACCTGCGTGAACGTCGGCTGCATCCCGAAGAAGCTATTCGTGTATGGGTCGCACTTTGCATACGACCTCGACGACGCTCGGGGATACGGCTGGACCACGGAGACAGCATTCGACTGGTCGACACTCCGCAGGAACAAGGACGCTGAGATCACGCGTCTCAACGGGATCTACCTCGGTCTGCTGGAGGGCGCGGGCGTCGATCTCATCCGCGGAAACGCACGGATCGCCGGCCCCAACGCAGTCACGATAGGGGAAGAGACCTATACGGCCGCCCGAATCCTCATCGCGAGCGGCGGGCGTCCACTGCGACCCGAGCTTCCTGGGAGCGAGCTCGCGCGAACGTCGGAAACGGTATTCGAGCTCGAATCGCTGCCGAAGCGCGCGATGGTCGTAGGCGCGGGGTACATCGCTCTCGAGCTCGGCTCGGTACTGAACGCGCTCGGCGTCGAGGTGACGCTGATTCATCGAGGCGAGGAGATCCTACGCGGATTCGATCGGGACTTACGCTGTCACCTTCACACGGAGCTCGAGGCGAAGGGGATGCGCATCCTGTTGAAGACTCAAGTGCAATCGCTTGCGAAGGAAGGGTCGAGCATCCGAGCGCGACTCGATGACGGGCAAGAGCTCGACACCGATCTGCCGCTGTTCGCGATCGGTCGGACCCCGAACACCGAGGGACTAGGGCTCGAGGAACTGGGTGTCGAGCTCGGTCCGCGTGGCGGCATCGTGGTGGATGACAATTTCACGAGCTCCGTGCCTTCGATCCATGCCGTCGGAGATGTGATCGACCACGTACAACTCACGCCCGTTGCCATCTCCGAAGGTATGCACTTCGTCCATCACTTCTTCGGACAAGGTGACCACCGCATCGACTACCTCGGGATCCCAACGGCCGTGTTCTGCCAACCGGAGCTGGCTACCGTTGGGTTCACCGAGGAGGAAGCCTGGCACCGCTGCCAGGACGTGCGCGTCTACAAGTCGGTGTTCACTCCGCTCAAGCTGACAATGAGCGAACGCAAAGAGCACACCATCGTGAAGCTGGTCGTCGACGCCTCGAACGACCGAGTGGTGGGCTGTCACATGGCTGGTCATGGAGCCGCCGAGATTATTCAAGGCCTGGCGATCGCGATGAAGGCGGGGGCGACCAAGGCCGACTTCGACGCCACCATGGGAATTCATCCGACCTCCGCAGAAGAGTTCGTGACACTTCGCTAATTCTTGACTCTATCAATCAAGAACGAAGCCCCAGCGGATCCCCTGAATTCGCTGTATTTTCTTATATTCCGCGATTATGTTCGCTTCTCGGGCCTGGACGCATTGCGAAAGCGCACCAGACTTGTCAAGTTAGTCCCCTCTCATGGAAGCCGCCCGCGTTGCATCCGTCGATTCCGACCTCGATGAACAGAATCGAGCGCGCGGAGCGTCGACCCCTGAAGAGCTCATCGAGTGGGCGAGGGACGCGTACGGCGACGGCCTGATCGCCTCGACGAGCTTTGGAGCGACCTCGGCGGTGATGCTGCACCTGATTCACCGTGTAGCGCCGCGCACTCCGATCGTCTGCGTCGACACCGGCTACTTGTTTCCCGAGACGTACAAGTTCGCCGACGCCCTCGTGCAACGACTCGGCTTGAACGTTCGGTTCTACTCGGCGCTCATGTCGTCCGCACGTCAGGAAGCCATGTACGGGAAGCTCTGGGAACAAGGCGAAGACGGGGTGAAGCGCTACCTCGAAATCAACAAGGTCGAGCCCATGCAACGAGCACTCGATGACCTCGACGCGAAGGCGTGGATGGCCGGCTTGCGCTCCGAGCAGACCGAGCACCGCGCGGGGCTTCGCCGGATCGATCAGCAGGACGGCCGCATCAAGCTCCACCCGATCCTCCGCTGGACCTCGGACGAGATCAGCGAGTACATGGACCGCAACGACCTGCCCCACCATCCGCTCGTGGAGCAGGGCTACCGCTCGATCGGCGATCACCACTCGACGATCCCGACCACGGCCGACATGGACCCAAGAGATGGTCGCATCCTCGGTCAGACGCGTGAGTGTGGATTGCACCTGCCGCTGACGAAGGAACAGGACCAGAGCCTGAAGTCGAGCGGGCTCTAGCGGGCGGCGAGCAAGCTTGCGCCCGAGGCATAGGCGGGTGTACTGTTCTGGTGTTCAGTGCCCCGCTCAAGGCAAAATCCTCCGAACCGGTTCGAAGCGGCCCATCTCGAATGGGAGGGAGAGCCGCCACCCGCCGACCTGCTGGTGCTCGAGGAGCGCGCCAAGAGCGCACTCTCGGAGAACAAGAGCCCCGACATCGGTTTCCGCTGGAGCGTGAATCCGTACCGAGGCTGCTTCCATGCGTGCGCCTATTGCTACGCCCGCCCTACCCATCCGTACCTGGGCTTCGGCGCGGGCACCGACTTCGATCGCAAGATCGTGGTCAAGGTCAACGTGGTCGAGCGGCTTCGCGAGCACCTCTCGAGACGCTCTTGGAAGCGAGAACTCATCGCCTTCTCCGGCAACACCGATTGCTATCAACCGATCGAAGCCCAGTACCGCCTCACACGCGGATGCCTCGAAGCGTGCGCCGAGTTTGCAACGCCCGTGACGATCATCACCAAAGGCAAGCTCGTACGGCGCGACGTGGACGTGCTGCAAGAGCTCCAGCGCGCCGCTGGATGCCACGTGTCCGTGAGCATTCCGTTCGCCCGTGACGAAGATGCGCGCGCCATCGAACCCTTCGCAAGCCCTCCGAGCAAACGATTCGAGACGCTGAAAGCACTGTCCGATGCCGGCTTGGACACCGCCGTCGCCGTCGCTCCGATCATCCCCGGCCTCAACGAAGATCAGATTCCCGAGATCCTCCGGCGCGCCGCCGACGCGGGAGCCGGAAGCGCATTCAAAATCATGCTTCGCCTGCCCCGCGAGACAGGGCCGGTCTTCGAGGCTCGCCTGGGCGAGGCCTTCCCACTGCGCAAGAGCAAAGTGATGAACGCGATTCAAGAGGCTCGCGGCGGCCGAATGACGGAGAGCGGATTCGGCGCGCGCATGACCGGTCAGGGCGCTCGGTGGAAAGCGACGGAGCAGCTGTTCGAGACTCAGTGCGCCCGGCTCGGACTCGCCTACCTCGCTGGGGAAACGCCGAGGGTTCGTCGCCCAGAGGGCCCTCGCGAGGAGCCCCAACTCAGGCTCGACCTCTGAGCCTGGCCCGGTGTTTGCAAGTTCCCGTTGCAAGCTGAGGCGCCCCGCCAAGCTTCGAACGGAGAAAAGCAAGTGATTACAGCAGCTTATATGGCTCGAGAAAGCGTGGACGACTTGTCAAATAGTGACATAATGTCAGACATGGTTGTCAGAGAGTCGCAAGCTAGCGATCCCAACGAGATCTCAGTCCTCGTGGTGGACGACGAGGCGCCGAACATCGACTCCCTTCGGCGGATCTTCGAGCGCGAGGGCTTCTCGGTGCGAACCGCGACGAGCGGGCAGAAGGCCCTCGACATCTGCCGGCACCACGAAGTCCACGTGGTCGTGAGCGATCTGATGATGCCTGGGATGAACGGCATCGAACTGGTCAAGGCGCTCAAAACGGTGGTGCCAGACGCGGAGGTCGTCCTGATGACGGCATTCGGCACGGTCGAGAAGGCCGTCGAGGCGATGCGCGCTGGCGCTTACGACTTCGTCGAGAAGCCACTGAAGCGAATGCAGATGGTGAAGACCGTTCGGAAAGCGGCCGAGCGACATCAGCTCATCGTCGAGAACAAGGATCTGCGCCAGCAGCTGTCGCAGTTGAGCGATCGTAGTATCATCGGGTCTGCGGCATCGCTTCGGAGCGCTCTCGAGATCGCCACGCAGGCCGCTCCGTCGTCGGCCAACGTGCTGATCCTCGGCGAGAGCGGGACAGGCAAGGAACTGCTCGCGCGTTTCATCCATGAACGCAGTGGTCGAGGGAAGTTCGTGGGCGTGAATCTGTCGGCGCTGCCTGAGACCATCGTCGAGTCGGAGCTCTTCGGCCACGAAAAAGGGTCCTTTACCGGCGCAATCGCTCGTCGCGACGGCCGCATCGCCGAAGCGGAAGGCGGCACTCTCTTCCTCGACGAGATCGGCGAACTCTCCCCGGCAGTACAAGTGAAGCTACTGCGGGTCTTGCAAGAAGGGGAGTACCAGCCCGTGGGGGGTCGAACGAAGAAGGCCGACTTCCGGCTCATCGCAGCGACGAACCGAGACCTTCGAGCCGCGGTCGACACAGGGGAGTTTCGCGAGGATCTCTACTACCGCTTGAACGTCATCGCCCTCACGAGCCCGCCGCTTCGGACACGACGCGAGGACATTCCGTTGCTCACCGAGCACTTCGTGGAGACGTACTGCGCGAAGAACGCCAAGGAGCCGCTCTCGGTCGAGCGCGAGGCGATCGAGCAGCTTCTTGCTTACGATTGGCCGGGCAACGTCCGCGAGCTCCAGAACGTGATTGAGCGTGCGGTCGTGCTCAACAAGTCCGGTTCCATCAAGCTCGCCGACCTCCCCGACCCGGTCGCGCGCGCTGAACCTCGCCTTGATGCGTTCGCGTTTCCCGTCGGCACACCCTTGGCCGAGGTGGAGCGGCGAGTCATCGACGGCACGCTGAAACACACCGAGGGCGACAAGCAGCTAGCTGCGCAACTCCTCGGAATCTCTGCGCGGACGATCTATCGGAAGCTCGGCGCGGACAAGGGCGAGGACAGCGCCTGAACGCTCGCCCAGGACTTCGTGCCAGTCCTGTCACTTTGTCAATTCCAGGGGATCAAGCTCGCCACCTTGTCCACGTCAAGGATGCTGAAACAGCCTCGTACCCTTGAAATTATTGAGTTTTTCGAGCGAGAAGTTCGGCACGGGGGTTGCTCTAGCTACCTTCGGTGTCAACTCCGCGCGATCAACGCTTTCCAGTAGCGATTATCCTCGCAACGCTTGGGCTCTGCGCATTCTTCCTCGCGCAGGGGACGACCCGCGTGCTGGCCGCAGAGTTCCTCGCAGCGAGCCCGGACGCACCAAAGCCGCGACCGCGCCAAGCGGGAGCCACCAGGGCGTCATTCAATCGCAAGCGCGATGCGGCGCTCATCCTTCGGCGAAACATCTTCGACTCGGAACGGGGCGACCTGACGCAGGAGCCGCTTCCAGACACGGGCTTGGGCGCCGACGGGCAAGCGCTTGCCGAGTGGGACCCGAGCCAGCCGCCGCCGACGTGCAACAACAAGCTTCGCCTGGTGGGCTCCGTGATGAACCCCGGCTACCCCGAATGGTCGTTCGCCGCGATCACCGGCACGAGCGATGGCAAGACTCTCCTGTACCGTGAGGGAGGCGACGTCGACGGCTCGAAGGTCGTCGCTGTGTATCCATCGAGCGTCGTAGTCGCGACCGCGGGTGGTGCCTGCCAGCTCCAAATGTTCGCCGAAGAAGACGCGGCGAAGCCGGTGAAGCCCGTATCCGTGGCGTCCAATCCAGCGTCGAGCAATCCGCGCAACGCCGGCCTGAGCGACGAAGACCTCAATGACGGGATCGAGAAGATCACCGACACGAAATTCAACATCCAGCGAAGCCTCGTCGACAAGGTGCTCACGAATCAGGGCAGTCTCATGAAGACCGCTCGCGTGATTCCTCACGAGGAGGACGGCCGGGTCGTCGGCATGCGGCTCTACGGGATCCGCCGGAACAGCCTGCTCGGCCGCTTGGGTGTTCGAAACGGAGACATGCTGCGCACGATCAACGGGTTCGATATGACGAGCCCGGATAGCGCACTCCAGGCGTACACGCGCTTGCGAACCGCCGACAAGCTCACGCTCATGGTGAAGCGGCAAAACAAAGACATGACCATCGAATACAACATCGAATGAGGCGCTACTTGGGACAGTCAGCCGGGGAAAGAATCGTGACTTCTAAAAACCAGATCATCAGCTTGGTGGTTGGGACGATGCTGCTGTGTGCGGGACACAATGCAGTAGCCCAGGAGAATCAAGCGAAACCCAAGGAACCGTCCACGCGGCTTCCCTCTTCACCGGTCCCGCTCCGGCCAGCGGGAAAGAGCGCCGAGGAGGCAGACGTTCCGGAGGTCGAGAACGAGCTCCCGCAGTTCGAAACCGGCGTCGAGTTCGAGCCAATGTCACCACGCGCTCGGGTCACGTTCAATTTGGAGGAAGCCGAGCTCCCCGACTTGGTTCGGCTCATCTCCAACATGACTGGGCGACGCTTCATCCTCCCGACCAAGCTGAGGGCGGTCAAAGCCACGGTCTTCGCCCCCACGAAGGTTACCGTTGCAGAGGCGTACCAAGCGTTCCTGTCCGTGCTCGACGTGAATGGGTACACCGTCGTCCCCGCCGGCCGCTACCTGAAAGTCGTCGAGGTCGCGAACATCGAGTCGAGGACGATCCCGATCTACGACGACAAGAGCATCGTTCCCGTCTCCGACCGATACATCACCCGCATCCACCATCTGGAGAATATCTCCGCTGAAGACGTGACGAGCCTCCTCGGTCGCTTCAAGTCCACGTCCGGAAACATCACTTCGTACGGCCCGACGAACATGCTGATCATCACGGACACGGGCTCACAGATCCGCCGCATGCTCCGATTGGTGGCGGCCATCGACCTGCCCCGCAGTGGAACGCAGACATGGATTGAGCCGATTCATTTCGCGAACGCCGGCGACATGGCTGCGCGACTGCTCGAGATCTTCCCCGCCGAGGCGGCGGCGACGAAGGCAACCACGGCCCGCAAGCCCGCCGCCAAGAACAAGGCCAGCGAGCCTGTCCTGGTCGGATCGGTCGCCGCGGAGTCGACGATCCGGAACATCATCGCCGACGAGCGAACCAACTCGCTCATCATCATCGCAACCGAGCGTGCATACCTTCGAATCCTGGAGATGATCCGCCAGCTCGACGTGGCACTCGAAGGCGAAGGTCGGATTCACGTTCACTACGTGCAGCACGGCGCAGCCTCGGACATCGCCGCTGCAATCTCCGCGCTCATCGGTGCCACGTCAGGGGCGAGCCGATCCACAGCAGGGCGAAACCAGGCCCAGCGTGCCGCGACGAAGCCGGTGACCTCTGGCTCGCTCTTCGAAGGCCAAATCGCGGTGACGGCATACGAACCATCGAACGCGCTCATCATCACCTCTTCGCTCCACGACTACACGGCGTTGAAACGCGTCATCGAGCGTCTCGACGCGCCACGCAAGCAGGTGTTCATCGAAGCCGTGGTCATGGAGCTCGGTATAGAGCGAACCTCCGACCTCGGCTTCGCATTCCACGGCGGCGCCGGCGACTTTCCGACCGACGGCTCGCTGTCGCTGTTCGGGTTCAACGCCCCATCCTCGATCGACATTACGCAGAACAACCTCACCGGCCTCGCGCTTGGCGTGCGAGGGCCGACGATTGAGAACTCCCAACAGCTCGTCGGGTTCTCGGTACCCGGCTTCGGCGTCGTCTTGACGGCGCTCGCGACCTCTGGTGATGCAGACGTTCTGTCCACTCCGCACATCATCGCGATGGACAACACAGAAGCTGAGATCAGCGTCGGAGAGAACATTCCACTTCAGACCAACGGTGTCGCGCCAGGGACGTTCGCAGGCGCGGGTAGCCTCGGCGCTCTTGCGGGTGCGGCGCAGGGAGGCCAGGACCTCGGCAACCTCGCAGGCCTCGCCGGCGGCCTCGGCAGCGTGGCGCGTCAGGACGTCGGAACGACGATCCGCGTCACGCCGCACATCAACGCGAACAACGAGGTCCGTCTCGAGATCGAAGAGGAAATCTCCGAGCAGGGCGCGACCTCCGGAACGCTGGGTGTCGTCTCGATCAACCGGCGTACGGCCAGAACCGAAGTCATGGTCCGCGACCAGCAGACGATCGTCATTGGCGGCCTGATGCGAGACGCGATTCAGAACCAGGAAGACAAGGTTCCGGTCCTCGGTGACATTCCGATTCTCGGCGCCCTCTTCCGAAAGACGAGCAAGAACAAGCGCAAGACGAACCTGCTACTGATTCTCACGCCCTACATCATTCGCGACCCGGGAGACCTCCGAGAGATTTTCGAGCGGAAGATGCAAGAGCGTCAGCAGATGATCGACCGCTACTTCGTGTTCGGCGAGGACAAGTTCGAGCCGCACATCGACTACACGCGGACCCGAGGCTTGGTATCCGAGATCATGAACGAGATCTCGCGCGTGGAGGAAGAGATCGCGCTCGCGATGGCCGCGGAGCTCGAACCTCCCCCGGCGCATGTGCCCCGGGACCCGGTCGGTTCTTATCAACCGCCCCCCGCGGCCGACGAGGAGTCTTTCGTGATCGGACCGAACGGCGAGGAGAAGCAGGAGGTCATCGAGCCCGAGTCCTCTAGCTCGGCCGCGCCCGAGGCGGAGGTGGTTCCTGTCCTCGTGCCAGAAGCAGCGGATGAGCCGCTCGGCACGGAGCCCGAGGGCCCAGCCGAGCCCGAAACGCCGGCGGAGCCCGACGCTCCCGAGGCGGAGGAGCCCACCGAGGTCATCGAACCCGAGGCCCCCAACGAAATCATCGAACCCGATGAGCCGAGCGATGTGGTGAAGACGACCGATAGCCCAGCCGAAGATGGGCCGAACGGCGAGGAGCCGACGCCAACGAACCAAAACGGGGGAGGCGACACTCCATGAGCGTCGAGCAGCGCTACATAGGCGAGATCCTCGTTCGCCGCGGAGCACTGGAGCCCGACAAACTGGAAGCAGCGCTCGAGACCGCGGCGGAACGCGCTATCGACCTCCGTGACTTCTTGGTGGCTACCCACACCGTCGAAGACGACAAGGTGGTGCGCGCACTCGCTGACGAGGTGGGGATCGAGTTCGTGGAGAAGCTCACGGCCGAGACGATTCCGGAGGACCTGATCGACGCCGTCCCCATCAACTTCGCACGCCAGAATCACGTGCTCGCGCTCAGCCAAACCGACGATAGCGTGAGGGTTGCCATCGCGAACCCGCTCGACCCCTTCCCGATCGACGACCTGCGAATTCTTCTCGGCAAGACAATCATCGCAGTAGCGGCATCGGAGGAGTCCATCGATGACGCCATCAACAGAGTGTACGAACGCAAGGACGAGACTGCCCTCGCCGAGGCGAAGGAAGGTGAGGAGGTCGAGGAGCTTCGGGATCTAATCGACATGACCGACGAGGCGCCGGTCATTCGTTGGGTCAACAACCTCTTCTACACAGCCGTAAAAGAGCGAGCGTCCGACATTCACATCGAGCCCACTGACGAGAAGGTGATCGTTCGGTATCGAATCGATGGACGCCTCGTGCCGCGCAAAGAAGCGAATCGTGGCTTCCTCGCGTCGATCGTCAGCCGCGTCAAAATCGAGGCAGGCCTCAACATCGCGGAGAAGCGGCTCCCGCAGGATGGGCGCATCACGAAGAAGATCGCCGGCAAGGTGGTCGACGTTCGTGTCTCGACGATACCGACCGCAAAGGGCGAGCGCGTCGTCATGCGTCTGCTCGACAAAGAGCAGGTTCTCTTGAACTTGATCGATCTTGGTTTCGCACGCCGCGAGCTCGACCAACTCGAAAGACTCATCACTCGACCGAACGGGATTATTCTCGTCACCGGTCCCACCGGCTCGGGCAAGACGACCACCCTCTACGGCTGTCTCAATACGATCAACACGCCCGAAAAGAACATCCTCACCGCCGAGGATCCCGTCGAGTACGAGCTCCGGGGTATCGGTCAGATGCAGGTGCAGCCGAAGATCGGCCTGACGTTCGCCTCGGGACTGCGGAGCTTCCTCCGTCAGGACCCGGATGTCATCATGGTCGGCGAGATTCGAGATCACGAGACCGCGGAGATCGCAATTCACGCATCCCTCACGGGTCACCTCGTGCTTTCCACCTTGCACACCAACGATGCACCGAGCGCGATTACCCGTTTGGTCGACATGGACATTCAGGCGTACCAGATTTCCTCCTCGGTCATGGCGGTCCTCGCCCAGCGACTCGTCCGCCAGTTGTGCCCGGTCTGCAGGGAGCCCTACACACCGACGGCCCAGGATCTTCGCGAGCTCGACATCGACGCCGCCAGCGCACAGGAGAAGCTTGCCGAGCTCAAGCGCGTCGCCGCAACGACCGTGATCGGGAGCAAATCGGCTTCCACCCTGCCCCCCCCGGTCGACCCGAACGACGATGAATTGGTCTTCTACCATCCAGGGGGCTGCGACGCGTGCAGCAACACCGGGTACCGGGGCCGAATCGGGATCTTCGAGCTCATGCTGATCGATGAGCCGGTTCGTCGGGAGATTTTGAACAATAGCGACGCCAAGACCATTCAACGCGTTGCCCAGCAACAGGGGATGCGCCTCCTTCGCGAAGACGGTGCCCGTCAGGTGGTGGCAGGCGTCACGAGCGTCGAAGAAGTCCTCGCCGCAACTCAGGCCGCGGAGGTCTAGACCATGGCGGTGTACGCGTACAAGGGAGTCGATGCCCGAGGAAAGTCGGTCAAGGGTGTTCGCGATGCGGACAACGCGAAGTCTCTGCGGAACGTCCTCCGTCGCGACGGCATTCTCGCGACCGAAATCCTCGAACAGTCCGAGGCGGCCAGGAAAGCTGCGCGCGACATCGATTTCAAGAGGTTCTTCCAGCGCGTCTCCCAACTCGACGTTGGGGTCGCGACACGGCAGCTCTCGGTGCTCTTGCGATCAGGCGTGCCACTCGTCGAAGCGCTGACCGCCCTCATCGATCAGCTCGAGCAGCCGGAGCTCAAGAACGCATTCTCGGACACTCGCAACCAGGTGAACGAAGGCAGCACGCTCGCCGATGCGCTCAAGGCACACCCGAAACTGTTTCCTTCCCTTTATACGAACATGGTGGCCGCAGGCGAAGCGTCGGGAACGCTCGAAGAAGTCTTGGGGCGGCTTGCAGAGTTCCTCGACGACCAGGCACGACTTCAAAGCAAGGTGAAGGGCGCCCTCGCCTACCCCGTCGTGATGGCGGTGGTCGTGATCTTGATTCTGTTTCTGATGATGTCCGTCGTGGTCCCAAAGGTCACGGGGATCTTCGAGAACTTCAACCAGACACTGCCCTGGTATACGCGGCTTCTGATCTTCGTAAGTGACATCTTTAGCAACTACTGGTGGTTGATCGGCGGGTTGCTCATCGCCGGCGTGTACTGGTTTCGCCGCTGGAAAGCGTCCGAGAAGGGCCGCAAGAAGTGGGATCTGTTCGTACTGGACCTGCCACTTTTTGGCCCTCTTCTCACGATGGTCGCGGTCGCCCGCTTTGCGCGGACCTTGGCAACGCTTCTAGCGAGCGGCGTGCCTGTGCTAACCGCAATGGACATCACTCGAAACGTTCTCGGAAACACCGAGCTCATGCGAGTCGTCGAGGAAGCACGTGCGAGTGTTCGAGAGGGCGAAGGAATTGCGAAACCGCTGCGACAAGCCGGCCGCTTCCCTCCGATCGTCACGCACATGATTGCCGTCGGCGAGCGCTCAGGGCAGCTCGAGGAGATGCTGCTTCACGTGGCCGACGCCTACGACCAGCAGATCGAAGTTCGAGTCGGTGCGCTCACCTCGATCCTCGAACCCTTGCTCATCGTGGTGATGGGTGGAGTGGTCGGCGGAATCGCGTTTGCGATTCTCATGCCGCTGCTACAGCTGAACGAGATGATCCAATGAGGCGCGAACGTGGCACGACGACGGCAAAGAGAGCGGGTGGCGCTCCCATGGGAAGGGCGAGGCGGCCGCTGGCGCGGCATACTCAGACGAACGCCTTGGCAAGCGCTGCTCGCTATGGTGCTCGTGGTGACGCTCGGAGTCGGCTTTGCACGGTACGCCAAACACCGGGTCCAGATGCGCAACACGCACGTCGCGATCGCCCAGGTGAAACAAGCCATCGACCGCTTTCGAACCGACGTGGGCCGCTGCCCCAGCTCGACGACCGAGCTATTGCATCCACCGCTTTCTCAAAAGCACTACCTGGAATCGATGCCGAGCGATGGCTGGGGCCGCCCCCTCCACATCCAGTGCCCGGGGCACTTCCAGGACGAGGCGGACGTGATTTCTGCGGGCCCGAGTGGCTCGCTGCTAGAGGACGACAACATTCAATGAATCAAACTGGAGACTCCATGCCCAAGACCATCGACACACACCTACGACAGCGCATCGCGCGACAAACGCGCCAAGAGGGCATGACGCTGATCGAGATCATGATCGTCATCACCATCTTCGCGATGATTGCGGGTGGTGTGGCCGTCGCTCTGCTCCCGAGGCTCGAGGAGGCGAGAATCAAGAGCACGAGGGCCGACGCGCAGTCCCTTCGATCGGCGGTCATGCTGTACGTAGCCGACAATCCGCGCGGCTGCCCGACTGTCGAAGACCTCGTCAACGACAGATACCTCGATGGAAGCCGACGAACGGCGGACGCGTGGGACACCGACTTCCAGATTGGTTGCGAGGACGGTGATATCGCCGTGATCTCCGCCGGACCGGATGGCGAGTTCAACACCGAGGACGACATCTAGGCCCGCATGCTTCGCCGCCTCCAATCGAAGAACGAGAACGGGTTCACCCTCATCGAGGTGATGCTCGTGGTGGCGATCATCGCAGTGATCGTCACGGGGGCGACGTTCGGATTGGGCGCTATCACCCGCACGCGTCTGCGCTCGTCTT
>Ga0316189_10001334_pt1 | contig 24606 bp, 18 predicted proteins | sample LowCovwburrow_MG_FD_204930 | JGI IMG/M metagenome (GOLD analysis project Ga0316189, IMG submission 204930) | Coastal sediment microbial communities from Maine, United States - Lowes Cove worm burrow | ecosystem: Environmental > Aquatic > Marine > Coastal > Sediment | place: USA: Maine... | reverse complement strand
CCAGCAGGCCTTTCAGGCCTAACAGGGGCATCAGCAGTAGCGAAGCGAGCAGGACGCCGAAGATGGAACCCAGGGTGTTGACACCATATACGTAACCAATGGAACGCTCCCCGCCCGCTTCCTTATAAAGAATCCTCGTGATAAGAGGCAGGGTCATTCCGGCACAGAAGGTTGCCGGGAACATCAGAAGGAAACACATCAGGTAGCGCGACAAATTAAAACCCACATAACCCGCCTCAGTGGGGCTGAAACTGGCCATTAGTGAGGCTGTCCAGGAAAAAGAGGCGCGATAGAGGGGCACCGCGCAAACCGCAGCGAGGCCCATCAACCACTGAACCAGGGAAAGGGTGAGCAGGGGAGATGCAAGTCGATCAATCCAGCGTCTGATGAACAGACCACCTAAGGCGATACCCATAATAAAAGCGGAGAGCATGAGTTCAAAGACATGGGTAGAACTGCCCAGGATCAGGGAGATCATGCGGATCCAGGAGATTTCGTAAATAAAGGAAGCCACGGCTGTCATAAAAGCCAGGCCAAGCAGAGCTCTGGTCAGGCGTCGATTGCCCTGTCCATCCGCGTCTCTGACCGCCTGGTCTGAAACCGGTTCCGCCACCACCCTCGGCAGGTATTTATCAGCCAGCAAAACCACTACAGCGACCAGAATATTGACACAGCCAGCAGTGATGCCCGTGCCGGGAAGGCCCAGACGGCCCACCATCCAAAATCCGGCGATGAGAACGCCAATTGCCGCGCCGAAACTATTGCAGAAGTAGAGCATGGAGAGGGTACGGCCAGATCGATTGGCGCCTACCCGGCGAATGATTGCAGCACTCATTAAGGGAAAGGTGGTGCCCAGCAAGATTGATTGCGGCAAAATGAGCAGCACGGCCAGGCTCCACTTGACCAGGCCGAGCCAGATAGTACCTGCAGTATTGGGGAATAGTCCGGCGTAGGCCAGATCGGTGAGGCTCAGGTAGATGGGGTGAAAAACCAGACCAATGATTCCGACAACGAGTTCGATCAAAGCGTAGTAACGCAACGGGTTGTCCATGCGCTCGGCCCGTCGCCCCACCAGCAGGGCACCCAGCGACATACCGCCGAGAAAGGTGGCCAACACTACCACCTGTGCATAGGCGCTGTGTCCCACAAACAGCTTGATATAGCGGGGCCAGATGGCTTCGTAAATCAAGCCTGCCGCACCGGAGATAGTGAACAATAAATATAAGAGACGGACCACATGTACCTCACATCTGCCGGGCTTTTGCGTCACCATTGTAGGCCGTGACCCTGCCCGTTACAAGGAAGAAAGGCCACCGTTTGCGGTTCCTGAGAAAATGGTCGCCAGCGATTGTCAAGGGCTTCTATTAGAGGTAAGATGGAGCTGCATGCAATTATTTTGGGAGAACAGACATGACGGTTTCAATGAAAATTGCCCTCTTATGGTTTGCTTTTGGTGCGACGCACATGCTGATGTCGTCGATCCGTTTTCGTCCCATGCTGGTGGAGCAACTCGGACAGAACCGTTTTATGGGTATATATTCCATCGTTTCCTTTGCCTGTTTCATTCCACTTTGCTGGGTCTATTTCGGCAACCGTCACATGGACGGTCTCGTTTGGAATTTGTATGGAATTGGCTGGGTAAAACACCTGGCCATGTTGCTTGGCACGGCGTCCTTGACCCTGACGGTGGCGGCTCTTTTTCAGCCCAGTCCAGCCGGCATCGGTGCCAAAACGAACCGGGCCTATGGCCTGACACGTATTACCAGGCACCCTCTATTCCTGCCGCTTGCTTTCTGGGGTTTCGCCCATTTGTTGGTCAACAGTTTCAAGACCGATGTGGTTTTCTTTGGTGGTTTCCTGGTGTTTGGGGTTCTCGGATGTCTGCATCAGGATGTACGCAAACGCAAAACCGAAAAGCATCTGGAGGCCTTCTTCGCCGAAACTTCTTTTATCCCATTCTTTGCGATCCTGTCTGGAAAAACAAAATTAGTGGTTTCTGAGCTGCCCTGGATGGGCCTGATCGTCGGTTTGGTTGTTTCCGTGGGCACTTATCTATTGCACGGCCCGTTGTTCAGGTAAAACACCGGGCTTGCTCATGTGGCTTTAACCTAGGTCTTCATGGGTGGGTCTTGAGGGCGTTTTTCTGACCTCATTGAACTGGGAAACCGTTGGGGACACCTGTTTTTCTCTCTGTTTCTGCGCTTGGAGCAGAGCTGGCTGAAGCCGTGTATTTATTCTCCTTATTTGAAATAAACAAAAAAAGCATTGGACAAACCGGATCGTTAGCGCTTATATTTCCTTCCTGTATAGACTACGTGGTGAGGTATTCCCCCATGGCAACCCAATCTTTTCAGTTCGAAAATAAAAAGCAAGTTTCTTTGGGTTGCTGTTGCTGTTGCTGTTGCTGTTGTACGCACGACGGGAAAGGCGTTTTGTAAACCCTCTACGGATCAAACGCTTGGTGAAAAGCCTTTCTCAGTTGTGCTGAGGAAGGCTTTTTTGTTTTAAGCCCTCCTGCGCACAGACTCGGGGCACACCTGCAGATCCGCCAAAACATCTCCACCGCTACATAAAGGTTCGGACCACCCGTTTCACGGGTCAGGCCCTTAGGGCCCGGCGTGTTCGAACCCGGCTTTTCACTTGCCTTAATTCCAGGAGGAATGAGAAATGACAAGCGGATCTTTATTCGAATTACAAGACGAAAATCTCTCGCCTATTGAGATCCTGCGGTTGGCGGCAGATCGGTTCCACGGCCAGTTGGTACTGGCGACCGCACTTGGCCCCGAAGCTCAGGTGTTGACCCATATGATCGCCCGTTCCGAACTGGAGATTCCCATCTTCACCATCGATACGGGGCGGCTCTTTGAAGAGACTCAAGAACTGATCATGCGTACGAATCGGACCTACGGCATCCGCATCGAAATGGTGATGCCGGACCTCCAGGACGTGGAAGAGATGGTAGGAACGCATGGACCCAATATGTTTCGCGAGGACCGAGAATTGCGCAAACAGTGCTGCTTCCTACGCAAAGTTGTGCCGCTTCAACGGGTTCTTTCCCCTTATTCTGCCTGGATGACGGGCATGCGTCGGAATCAGTCGGTAACCCGTGAAAGTGTCAAGGTATTTGATTGGGACGAGAAAAACCTACTCTATAAGGTGAATCCCTTGGTGAATTGGACCTCCAAGCAGGTTTGGGACTTCATTCGCGAAAACGACGTTCCCTACAACGACCTCCACGACCAGGGTTTTCCCAGTATTGGTTGCGCGCCTTGCACGCGTGCAATCCAGCCCGGAGAGGAAGAACGCGCGGGGCGCTGGTGGTGGGAATCGCCCCAGGATCGCGAGTGCGGCATTCACATTGTCGACGGCAGGGTGGTCCGTCGGCGTGAACTGGTCCAGGCTTAGGGGGGAACGGATGACAAATTTTTCATGGGAACTCAAGCAGGAGAAGGTTTTGAACAACGGCAAGGTTTACCTTGTTGGGGCAGGCCCAGGCGCGGCCGACCTCTTAACCCTACGCGCCGCCCGCGTTTTGGAGCAGGCAGAAGTACTGCTCTACGACCGCCTGGTCAGTGAGGAGATACTGGACATGGTGGGCAAGGGCGCTCGTCGGGTCTATGTGGGCAAGGAACTGGCGGCCAATAGCCAGCTTCGCCAGGAACGGATTTATGCGCTGATGATCGGACACGCACGGGAAGGGCGCAGGGTTGTCCGCCTGAAAGGGGGAGATCCTTACGTTTTTGGTCGCGGCAGCGAAGAAATGTTGGAATTGGTCGCAGCCGGTATCGAGGCAGAGGTGGTGCCTGGTATCAGCTCCTGCATTTCGGCACCTGGCCAGGCCCATATTCCGGTGACTCATCGCGGCCTGGCCGCTTCTTTTGGGGTTTTCACCGGTCACCCGGGCGATGGGGTCAGAGCTGTGGCGGTGGATTGGATCGCTGCCGCGCGCATTGGTACCGCAGTCTTTTTGATGGGTGTTAGCAAGTTACCCGAGATCGTTGAACGTCTTGGCACCCACGGCCGTTCGGCAGATACCCCTGTTGCGCTCATTGAACAGGCCACACGACCTGGCCAAAAGGTGGTTACGGGAACCCTTGCCGATATTCTTTCAAAGTCACATTCCGTGCGTTCTCCTACCACCATTGTGGTGGGCGAAGTCGTCGGGGTTGGAACCCATATTGCCGAAATGAAAAACGCTCAGGCAGCCGCTCTTTTCGAGAACGTTTCGTGAGACAGGGTTCAACTGCTTGGGCTTAGATTAGAATTGGAGGATACAGATGACGTTTTACAAGTTACCCGATAGCCTGGAAGGAGATATCCGGGATTTCAAAGAGAACATCGGCCTTTATCAGAATGGCGAACTGAACCCGGTTGCCTTCAAAGGGATCCGTGTCGGGATGGGGGTTTACGAGCAGCGCAAACCCAAGACACACATGGTTCGCGTACGTTGCCCTGCCGGTGGGGTTACGCCCGAGCAGCTGAAGCAGGTGGGTCTGTTGGCTGGCCAGTTCGGATCGGGGGAAATTCACGTAACCACGCGTCAGGAGATGCAGTTGCACTACGTGAAACTGGACGATATCATCACGGTCCAAGAGGAACTGGGTAAAATTGGGCTTTCCTCCCGTGGTGGCGGCGGCAACACGGTGCGCAATATCATGGCGGCCCACGACAGCGGAATTTCCGCCGATGAAATCTTCGACGTGATGCCTTATGCGGTGGCTTTAACCACACGGATGATCGCGGAGTCTGATTCCTGGAATCTGCCCCGCAAATTCAAGATCGCTTTTTCCAATCGTAAACAGGACACCATTCGCGCCAGCCTGACCTGCTTGGGTTTCTTTGCCGACATTCGCGACGGTGAGAAGGGATTTCGAGTGTATTGTGCCGGTGGCATGGGTGCCAAGCCGATCACGGGACGTTTACTCTTGGACTTCATTCCCGTAGACCACGTCTACCACGTGACCCGTGCCATGAAAACCATGTTCGACAAACACGGCAATCGGCGTCGTAGGAACCTGGCCCGTCTGAAGTTTCTCTGGGAGAAACTGGGCGAGGAACAGTTCCGCGTAATCTTCCGGGAAGAGTACAATTGTCTCAAGGACCAGGACGATTTGGCACTTGTTCTACCCGAGCTGGAAAACAGAGCGAATGTCACGGCTGGCTATCAAGCCCAAATACCATCGAACAGCGGGTTTGAACTTTGGAAACGTCGCTACGCAACGGAACAAAAGCAGAGCGGCCTCTTTCAAATCGAAGTGCCCCTGAAGTTGGGTGATATCAATGCCTCCGATGCGGTTCGAATCGGTGAGGTCATGTCTGCTTTCGGCAACAACTGCCTGCGCTTCACGGTTTTCCAAAACATTCATTTCCGCAATATTCCCAAGGCCTATCTGGGAAATATCTACAACCTGCTAGACAGCATTGACTCCCTTTCTGCTGACCCAGCCATGTTTGGCAGCATGGTTGCCTGCACGGGGGCGGACACATGCAAGTTGGGGATTTGCCTGCCTCGCGGAGTCACCCCGGTAATTCAGGAGACCTTGTTGGGCAGTGGCATGGACCTGGACCTGCTGGCCGAAGTCAAGATCCACATTTCCGGGTGCCCCAATACCTGCGGTTGCCACCATGCGGCCGACCTGGGTTTCTTTGGCAAGGTCAAGCGCAAGGGCAAAGACATGTTGCCGGGCTACAATATTCTGGTAGGTGCCATTCTGGAAGAGGGCCGAGCCCGTTTCTCGCGGATGGTCGGTGATATTGCGGCAAAACACGTTCCCTTCTTTGTGCGTGATCTCTTGACAAAGTACTTGGAACACAAGGCTGAATACCAAAATTTCACGGCCTATGTGGACGGCCCTGGCGAGGCGGATATCCGTGCTCTGAGCGAGGCTTACCATGTCTTGCCGGATCGGATCGAAGACCCTGAATTTTATCGGGACTGGGGCACGGATGATGACTTCACGCTGCTCAAGGGGCAAAAGGCCGAGTGTTCAGCCGGGATGTTCGACTTGATCGATGTGGATGCCAAGATAATCAGACAACGTCTTGCCCAAGCAGATACCGCATCGGATGGCGCGGCACGTGCGCTGGAATTAGGCAGCGCTGTGTTTGCGGCTTGCCGCATGTTGCTGGTAACTCGTGGAATCGAAGCCAAAAGCGAGGAGCAGGTCTACGACCATTTCCTTCAACACTTTATTCGCACCGATCTGATTTCGGACCGGTTCTCCCAACTGATCGCTGATGGCAAGGCGAAGAATAGAGGCGCTTTGCTGAAACGTGAATCCGAGATTCGCGAGCTGGCCGACGAGGTGTCCAAGCTCTACAAATCCATGGATGATTCCCTGCGTTTCAAGGCCGCGCCCGCGCCGTCCATGGATCGCCAAACTTTCCTCTCGAGTTTGTCTGTCTAAGCGACAGGCTTTTTAGGAGGTAGTGCCTGGTGCCATCTGCGGCTAGTTCGCTTGATTATCGTTGTTTCTTCGCCACTCATGGATCGAGCGAAAGAACAAGAGTCATTGAGCCGGACTGACGCCGGATGGTACCAGGCGCTGCCTCCATTTGTTCCTGGCTCTTGGGGAGTAGCGCCCTAGGCGGTACAGCGCTCAAAGGGCTGGACCTGTTTTAGAGTGACCCGACTTCTATGGACTCGGCAATGGCAAGCACGTCTTCTTCGGTGAGACCGATTCCTTTCAGGTGAACACGCAATTCCTTCACCATGTCTGACGTTTTTTCCGTTTCTGCGCGTTGGATGCGAACCGATTTAACCTCGCGCAGCACGTGGGCCACCAGTTCCTCGGTCAATTCCTTGCCTGAACTTTCAATTCGTGTCCGCGCCTTTTCAAGGATGTGTTTGATGAGGTTGCTACCGGAGTGTTTCCCGTAAACAAAATGACGGTTTCCACCTACCAGGTCCGCATTGATTGGCTCATATGTCTTTGGATGATGTAGGATACCATGAGTGTGAATACCCGTTTCGTGGGCGAACACGTTGCGCCCGACGATCGGTTCATGGGCTTGTGTCATAATGCCGGTAAGGCGTTCAACCAATTCGGATGCTTCGCATAAAAGATGGTACTGGAAACCGGGGATGTCTATGCCGTAGAGCATTTTCAGCGCTACCACCACGGAGTGAAGCGGTGCGTTGCCGGCCCGTTCCCCAATTCCATTTAGGGTTACACCGAAACTGGACATGCCGTAACGACAAGAGGTGATCACGTTGGCTGTAACCAGTGAGTAATCATTGTGGAAGTGGCTCACCATGGGAAGGTCGGGGAATGCAGCGCGGAGACGTTTACAGTAATAGGCAGTCGATTCCGGTGTCAGGCTTCCCGTGGTATCGGGAAAGATGTAGCGTGTCGCACCGGCTTCCACACCGCTGCGTACCAGGGAAATCAGTTGTTCTACCGGGGTTCGCGATGCGTCCTCCGTGCCAAATTCAACTTCCTCAATTCCACAAGAGCGGGCGTAGGAAATCGCATCGCGAATCATAATCTCGTTTCTTTCGCGGAACCATTCCAGCGGCATCTCGTTGAGTTTATCCGGACTGAGACCCGCTTCCTTGAGAAACATACTGCCCAGTTTATACTTCAGATGAAGGTTCGATGCAGATGTAAAAATAAGGAAGGTGATTTCGTTGGGGGCGGCGCCAACGCCTCTCAAAACCTCAAGGGTATGGTCGATATCCTTGTGGTTGGCTCGGCACATGACCAATATTTCCAGGTCCTGTCGAATTTCGCCCTTGTGCTTGCCGTCCAAAACCATTCTCAGGGCTTCGCTCTCAGAAGGGTGAGCAGCGGGAAAGCCCATGTCAAGAATGTGACAACCCAGCCGAGAAATCATTTTGGCGATTTCGTATTTCTGGGGGGCGGTGAGGGCAACACCTGGCGTTTGTTCCCCATCTCTCAGGGTGGTGTCATAAATCCTGAATTGGCTGGGGTCCGGAAACTCGATATCAGATGTATATGCCCGGGGGTCTATGTACAGCTCGCTTTCAGATTCCTGGAAATTATTTTCAAAAATATCCTTATCGCTAATTGAAAATTTCATGTATCACCTTTAACTATTTCCCTGATTATAATTGGGTTGACTAAATGCAAGATTCTGTGCGCCAAATCGGTCAGCCAGGAAGCCGGCACCCCGCGCTCAGCGGTGAACGGAAGGAAACCTTGGTTTTGAATTGAAAGCGTTGCCGAATTGCTTGAAACATGTGGGGTTTTCTCTTTTTAAGCATTCTATTGCCGAGGTTCAGCAAGGAAACTTGTCGGGATGATGGGTATTTGAGTGCGTTGCTTTTGGACAACGACTTCTAGATTATACGTGATGGCAATTGCTAGGGTTTGGGTGATCTGCCATAAATGAGAACATAAATTGTCTTGACGATCAAATCATATCCCAAAAAAGACGGTGGGAAAAGGAAAACATTGCACTTGAAACGTGTTTTCCTCTGATTCATTGCTACGGCAAGACTGACACGTTCTGGCGTGCCGCCTGGGATGATAATGTGTCTGTTTCCTTCTCTGTGTTCTTTATGTCTGGCTGTCCAGGCGGCGCAGCTCAGATTCGGGCATGGCTTCCAAGATCTGTTCCTTGACCCGCTTTGTTAATACCCGCGAGATATTGGAATAGAGCTTGGCAGCGATACGTGGATAGCGGTTCATGACGCGATTCAGCGCGGGGGTGTCGATCCGCAGCAATTCCAGGTCGAACAGGGCTTCGGCCGTGGCGGTACGTTCACCCTCGCCCAGTAGGGCCATCTCGCCCACGAGTTGGCCCGGTTCCAAGACGGCGATAGTATTGTCTGGATTCTTCTCCAGGTAGATGCGCACATGGCCAGAGAGAATCACATACATTTCAGCACCGGCATCACCCTCGCGCAACACTTTCTCGTCGCGCCCTACCCGACGTAGACTCCCCAGCAGGATGACGCGTTTGACTTCCGATTCACTCAAGCCTTTGAAGATGATACTTTCATGCATGGTTTTCTTGTCAATGTTCAGGCCGATATAATCCCAAAGGGTGATCAGCTCGACAGAGAGCAACATGAGTGGATTGACAAAAAGGTCGGTGACCAGTGCGTAGATCATAATCAGAGCCGAAAGGAAACCCAGGTGCACAGTGGGAATAAACTGAGACAACATCATCACGGCAAAACCCAAGGCCAGAGCAGTGGAAGTGGTCATAATGGGAGCGCCTTCCGCTTTCACCGTGGCGATCATTGCCATTTTCTGGTTGTTGAGGGTGCGCAGTTCTTTCTGGTAGCGGACCATAAAATGAATGGTATCGTCGACGGCAATGCCCAAGGCAATGGTGGCGACAAGGCAGGTACCGGAATTAAAGGGAATGCCGAGCCATCCCATAAGCCCAAAGTTAAGCAGAATGGGGATCAGGTTCGAGGTGAGCGCGATCAGGCCCACTTTGAGTGAAAGGAAGAGCAGAGAAATAATTGCAAGGATGGCAACCAGAGCCAGCGAGAGGCTCTTGACCTGACCGGAAATCATGGCATCGGTGGCGCTGTGTAAAAGGATCGCCTCACCGGTGAAGTACCAATTGATTTTGCGTACTTCGCCATCCATCGCATAATGGCTTATGTTGTTGTCGATATAGGTGCGGATCTTATCGAGCACCAGACCCACATCGCGCGACCCGCTGTTATTGTGACGCACTATTACATTGGCAATCCGGGATTCGCCATCCACATAACGGAACAGATCGTCGTTTTCCAAGAGCAGAAGGTACTCGGCGACCGTTGCCCGGTTATCCGGAACGGCAAAGGCCTCGGGATCGTTGTTCATTTCCCGATGCATGGTTTTGACAAAATCGACCAGTGAGATTACGTTGTCCAATTCGCCCAATTCGTTCATGTAGGTCTGCAGGCTCGCGATTTTCTGGAGAACTTCCGGTTCCTTGATATCGCCTTCCTGCTCTGTTTCGAAGACGATATTAAACGACTGGGCACCGGCCAAATCCTCGTGAATACGGGCGAAGTCACGACGGATGGGTGTATTCTGCCGAAAAAAGGAGATGGGATCGTTGTTGACCTGAAGGCGCATACAACCAAAAATGGCGATGACCACCGCCAACAGGGTGAAGGCGGCGATCTGCTTCTTATAGTTCAGGTTAATGGTAACCACTTTCTCCAAAGCGCCGCGCAGCAAGCGATCAAGTTTTCCGCCTGTGGTGGGCGGTTTCTTGCTCAGCCTGAAAACTGCGGGCACCACGGTGATGGTGACGATTAAGTTGGCGAACAGGCCGAAGCAGGCCACAATGCCGAATTCTTTGAGGGCGGTAATGTCGTTCAGGGCCAAAGCGGCAAAACCGAGCATGGTGGTGGCTGAAGTCAGGCTGATGGGCAAGGCGCTGTGGCTTGCCGTGGCGAGAATCGCCTCGAGCACGGTATGTCCCCTACGCAGGTAGTCATGGAACTCAGCAATCATATGCACGTCTTCGGTGCAGCCCACCACGATTAGAATCGACGGCACCATGACGCTCACAGGACCAACCGAATAGCCCATCCAGGCCATAAATCCAACCGTGGCGCAGATACTGAGACCACCGGTCACCATAGGCAGCGACGTAGCCACGGGCCCGCGGAAAACCAAGAACAGGATCAGCAGAATGGCCAGCACGGCTGCGGGAACAAGGGTTACCTGGTCGATCTGAATCGACTTGGTGAAGTGTACATTAAAACGGGGGCCACCCACATGATAAACCGGGTGATCGCCGCAGTTGGCCTGAATAAACTCCTCCAGGTTCCGCAGAAAGGTCGGCTCGAAATTGGAGTCATCCGCACTCTCTGTATAAATGTTGACGGCGGCAAATTTTCCGTCAGCCGAGACCACGTTGCCTACAAAGGTTGGGTTCACCAAGGCATTGTCTCGGATAACCGCCAGTTCGTCCTCATCTTCGGGCACGCCATCGATGAGGGGATCGGTATTAATATAGTCCCCTTCACCACGAATATTGGTAACGGTGGTCAAGGAGCCGACAGAGGTCACGCCTTCCATATCCAGGGCCATATCGGTGATGCTTTGCACCAGAGACAGGGTCTCGCTGCTGAACACATCGCTCTGGCCTTTGAGCGTGCCGATCATGACAACGGTTAAAATATCGCTGCCGAAGGTTTCCTTAAAACCTTCATAAACGGCCTTTTTTGGATCTTTCTCATCCATGAGGCCCTTGGTTGAAGCATCTATTTTGAGATCGGTGATACGCACCATGCTTCCGGCTATGGCAAGCAAAAGCAGGGTCATGGAGATGGCCGGATTAGCGGCGACCCACACCGCAACTCGCTGAATAATCTTCATCCCACTTCCTTGACTTTATTGCGTTAAAACGATTTCAATTTCCGCAGACTGAACATTCCCTCTTCCAGGCCCTGGTTGAATTTGCGTTCCTGCACCATCATCTTGGTCGAGCGCTTGCCTTTGAGGTTGGTCATGATAAAGGTATCGCTGCGGTATATCGTGCCCAAAACGTTGACGGGCTCGCCATTCTCCAGTGTTTTGACGTGTTTGCCTTTTTTGTCGTAGTAGTCGATCTTCGAGCTGAAGTGGATGTCCTTGCGGACCCAGATCACCCTTTTGCTATAACCGCTATTCTTCAAATCTTTTTTGCTTTTAAGGCTGGCTTCAACCAGGTAACAGTCGTTGCCGTTGTACTTCTGACTGTCGATCAGCTTGTAGTCGTGTTTATCCAAGTTTTCGACGGCCAGATCCTCATAGGAGAAGTCGGTGCCCATGAATCGGTTTTTCTTGCCGCCCGAAGCGATTCGTTTCTCTTTCTTGGTAGACGGCAGATACAGCCACTGGTCGTCGTCCCGATTCTGGTGTTCCCAGGTAAGCAAACCGGTTCCATTGACGTCCTTTGGTTTGAGGAACACCAGCATGAACTTTTCGAGGCCATCTTTGGTCCGCATGTTCAACATGTGCACAGACCTTTTTTTGACCTTGTTGCGGCGATCGATGAGTTGCATCTCCACGACCCGTTCTTCGTCTTGGAGTTGGTGAAGTTTTTTGTTCTGTTCCATGATTTCGCGACCACTGGGGTCAGGCCACCCTATGAGGGCTGAGAACATCAGTGCAACAAGGCCAAGGGTCGTCTTAGACAGGGTCATGGAGCCTCCTTCCTTAGATAAATGGTCGGCTTAAAAGGCGATGGCGTGAAAAAAGTTGGTAAACAATTCCCGTGGTAATCGTTTTCTCTGCTATCCCAGAAGTTGCGCTGCGTACCACCATCAACCTCACTGGATTTCACACTGCTTCTTTGAACAAGTATAGCAGAAGCAGTGGACTAAAACAAGACCTCGGCTTTGCGTTCTGGGTGAAGCGATGTGAATCAAGCCTGAATTTGGGACTTGAACCGTGGGTTTCCGTCCTGTTGGAGACTGGCGAATTCCACAGAAGTGGGCCCGTGCACAGGAAAAAAATTGAGTGAGGGGCTGAGTTACGATAAGATAATTATGGCTAGGAGCCAATTGTGAAGGAGGTTGAGAATTGGTTTTCGTTTTTATAATCTTATTGGTTGCGGGTGATGCCCAATACCTGGTGCTCAATAACGGCAAAAAATTATTATTGGATGAAGGCTACAAAGTTAAGAACGGCAAAGTGCTCTTTAAGAGTAGAACGGGACAACCCCTTCAAGTTTCGGTTGACCTGATCGATCTTGAGGCATCCGAGAAAGAAACAAGAAAATACCATCAAAGCCTGGTGAAGACGGAAGCGCCAAAGAAGGTCAGGCCCAATTACAATGGGTATCCCGATGATTTATTTGAAGATGAGAGCCGCATTCACAAAAACATGATCGAAACCAGGAGTCAACCCCGCGACCGCGTCCGTGACTTTAGCACGCGCTCTTACGGTAAGGATGATTTTTACGGAACGCGCGAAGCCTGGAAGACCTATGCAAAGGGCCTGAAGGTGATGCGCGAAAAGAAGAACATGGACAAGCGCGAGAAAAAGTTGCTACACGATCAGTTGCGTGTTCTGAGCAATACGATCAATGAATGTCGCAGACACGAATACAAGAAGGATGACATGGGAGGTACGGAGTGGACGGAAAACCAGGCCAGCCTCAAGATCAAGCTCAAGGAAGTGCACACGGAAACGGAGGCGCTGGTCCGCATCTATGAGAAATAGACGCGGTGGCCCAGATTCAGCCTTTCCCGCGCTTGAACACCAAAACTTCGGAGGCAAACCCACCATGGGCCAGGCCGAAGGTAGCCACATCTCGGGCCACCAGTTCAAACTCGGAAAAAAAGTCTAAATAATGCGCGTGGGTCGTCGGTTTCTCCACACCGATGGCCCCCTCGTGCTCGGCCAGTTGTTTGCCATGACGACTGTTCTTTAATAAAAGATAACCATTCACAAGACGGGTGACATGGCTGGCGTAATTGGCGACCACCTCGGGTTCCATCTCTTGAAAAGAGGCCGAGTTGACAAACAGCTCAAAAGGGCCCTGAAGCCGTTCTAACTGCCAGGGGCAGAGCACGACGGCGCGGTAGCCCTGTTGCTGTAGCGCGACAGGGTCGATGGTTTCCAAGTCTCGGGTCACCAGGTAGTCGGCAACGGCCTCCTTGCCGAAAACGCCCCTCAGGTACTCCGTGGCCACATAAGCAACGGGCGGAATGTCCACATTCACATAGAAGTAGGGTCGGGACGGGGATTTGAGCAGAATTTCGCCCAAGACCCCGTAACCCCCACCGATTTCCAGCACACGGCGGATGCGGTGAGAAGGCGTGTGTTTCTTGAGAAAAACCAGGCACTTGAGGTAGCGCAGAAAGGCGGCGCCAAAGACCTTGCCATGGAACTGAAAAAACTCGGACGGTGCCCCGAAGTCGGATTGACTCACCCCCAGTAGCTCGGGTGGCTTGTCTGTTTCTGCGGCAACAAAAATGTGGTAGTCCATCTCCGCTTCAGCAGCACCGGTTATCTGCCGGCGCCATAATTCGGCCAATTCGAGATTGGCCTCCGCCAGACGATCCAGTTCGCGATCATATTCCTCGCGTGCGGCCATGTAGTTGGTTTGGGCGTAACTGGGAACATAATAATTGAGCCCACTCTGGTGCGAACGGAAACTGGTCACCCCATGTTTGGCAATATCATCGAGGATGTGCGGCACACAGCCGGCCCAGAAGCGGGTTGGTTTGTAGCGTTGGGGCGCATTCTCCATATCAGCGAGCATGGTTGAAAGTAACAAGGTAATCCTCTCGATGGGAATTAAGAGTTTAGCCATTCCTCGATCTCGGGTGGCAGGTAAAGGTCTTCCAATAACCGGGCGGCCCAGTCCTGGCCGCTCTCTGCCAGAATGCGTGTCAAGCGCACGGCACAGACCTGAGCAGGCGCCAGTTCGTTCCAGACTGCGCTGCTGAGAAAGTTCCAACGGTTGCCGTCGGGTCGTCCCTTTTCTAGCGCGTTTAAACAAGGGTCGCACAAGAGCAGGGTGCGTTCCAGCGCCACCTCATCGCCGCTGGGCGGCACCTCAAAAGGTCGCAACGAGACAGCTCCCTCGCAAAGTTCACAACGGGACCTGGCCCGTCTGGCCAAGGGGCGGCCCAGGCTGTTGAGCGCCGCTTTGCGTTCTTGATGTCGGTCATAACCCCTAGACATACATGCACCACCCTCTTTTCGTCACGAGTCCTATAACCATTATTTCACGATGAACCCTTCACCCGCAAGCAGAACAGCCCCGTTCAGCCGATGACCCATTTTTGGTCGCCGACCACCACCTCCAGACCCTGCTCGGTCTGATAGACAGAGAGTAGGATCTTTTCTCCTACCTCGGCCACTAGCACCTCTTCTGGGCGCTCTTCGTGTAGGTGATGGGCGCGTTTTTTGAGCGCCACCAGGCTCTCTTCCATCATGCGCCGCATCATGGAATTGACCATTTTCTTGGGGACTGGCGCAAAGGGTGCGAACTCCAAGTCGATCTCTGCGAGAACCGTTGTGCCCAGCTTGTTAGGGGGCTGGGTGAAGCGCCAGGTAATCCCCCATTTCACGGGCCAGCCCTCCTTTTGGAACTGGCGAACCGTATCCACGCCCACCTTCAGATCCATCTCGTGACTGAAATTCATGCCGGAAAAACTACCCGTAACCAGGACCACCCGGTGTTGATCGCCGTCTCGAACCGTTTTCGCAGATTGCACACCGGGCATCCAGGCAGGCCAGGCCTCGCTGTCGCCACAAATCTCCAGCAACAGGTGGCGCGGCGCATCCATGTGCAGCATCTTGCGGATCATGCGCCCTCCCCGGAACCCGTTTTCAGCTTGGGTTTATAGACAAAGGTCTCGCCGCGGAACCAGACTTCCAAACAGTCTGCCATCTGGCGAACTTCGAGGATCTTGCGGCGCCCTGAAACGGCCACATCTCCAGCAACAATAGCCTGCGCCCGTTTCTCTGTCGCATCGAGGATCCTTTGCAGCGTATCATTGAACCTTTTGCGGAACAAAAATCCAAACAAGGGAAAGGTCATTCCCAGGTGAACTTCAAGCCCCGTGGCGGACCCTTCGGGCACCAGTTTAATCTCTCCTTTCAGTCCGTGCTTGTCGTAGAAATCGACCTGCTGGAATTGAAGACCTTGCCCGCTGGACTCCACAATCTCCAAAACAAGGTTTTCATCCTTAAAATGAGGCACGCCCAGCTCGATCGCCGCCACGTCGCCTTCTCTAACCAGGAGGCTGGATGTATTCACGCCAGGCATCCAGCTAACCAAACCCTGGTAATCGGAAATTGCGGCCCACAAGGCTTCGTGGTTCACCTCCAAGCGTCTCTTGGTGTGCACCTTGTGGTACATCAATCGTCCTCCGGGTCTGAACTGTTGTTAAAAAGATCACGTAGCCGATCCAGCAGACGTCCAGGGATCTTGAGACTCCGCTCCAGTCCCACTTTGCTGCCGGTCATAAGGCCATTGGGTAATTGGCGCAGCACTTCCTTGGGCTTGGAATCTGAATTGAGGCCGGAACCCCGGGCGAAGGCCTCAAACGATGCCTCGCAGCTGCCGGCCACCTCGCTCATCAGGGTGACGCTTGTGAACATCGCAGCAAAGGGCAAGCGCAAGGCCAAAGCGGCCAGACGTGAGGGGCTCGCCTCCGCCTCTGTTTCGGGCTCGGAATCGGAGAAGTCCTCAACCACCACCGCTTCTTCGATGGGTTCCGCGACCACGGGTTCCGTGGGAATCGGGTCTTCTTTCGGGATCACGGGCGGGGGGTGTTCCTTTGCTTTCATCAAGCTGTCATTGAGGTCGCGGATGCGGTTGACCAGAAAGGGCACGATGCTCCAGGCGATGACCGTATCTTTTTTCACCAAACCTCGAAAGCTGTCTCGTGTCAACAACAGGCACTCGGTGTGTTTGACCGCAACCGCGCTGGCCGATCTGGGTTGATCATCCACAAGAGACATCTCGCCCAAAAGATCGCCGCCAGTTGAGTTTCCGACCGAAATCTTCTCTCCATGCTCGGTTTTGAAGACCTCAATGAGACCATCAACAATCACAAACATACCCAGGCCGGTGGTGCCTTCCTCAATGATCGGCGCACCCACGGGATAGGTGCGTGGGATGCACAACTTGGCAAGTTTCTTTCGGCGGCGAAGATCTAGTTCTGAGAAAAAAGGAACACGGGCGAGCAGTTCCACGATATCCACTTCTTGTCCCATCGTCACCTCCAAAAAAGGCGCATCGTGGCTTTCATTGCGACGCATGACTCGTTAGCAGGATAGCGAAAAGTGACTGTAATGTCAACAAGTTACCCTTACATCCCATGATTCTCATCGGCCAGGCAAGAGCTAGACGCTGATCCCAACTATACAGGTTTGAACCCCGCTCCGTATGGCCCCACTCCTTTTTTCCAGCCTGGCACATTGGCGAGAAACCGCGTGAACGGACCAACCATGCACGCAAAAAATTAACAGGACAAATGAAACGCACTTGCGTAGCATGTAAGGGGCAAAGAAAACGAGCGGAGAGGATATGGTTCTCGGAAAACGGAAAACGTTTACGAGCCCTGAAGCAACATGCTGGGAACCAGCCATCCCATAAATTGAGACGCGGATTACGGGCATCCCAACCGCAGCGAGGCCCGGACCCAATGCGTATCCCCAGAGGGACGACGGCACTTCCTCTTACATGCCAGGTCGCGTTTATACTGTTATTGCTGCTTTCCGGTTGTAAAACTGATGCGAATCGGATCCAACACGCTGCCTTCGGCACTCTTGAAAGCCGTGTACTCAGCGGAATTAAGGCTGAACCGATAGGTCCACTCTGGTTTCAGGTGAACGACAACTCGCAGTACCTTACCCGTATCGTCGTAGCGGGGGATCCCTTCCATTTCCGGAAAGCTTGGGCCACCTCCCACGAACGAAAAGGACCCGGGCCTCATCGGCCGGTCAAAAACAAGCGTCATGGTTTGTCGTCCGGGAACGACCTCCTCTCCGTTGCCAGGAGTGATGGAGACCAACTTGGGTTTCTCTGCTTGGTTCTTGCCAACTTCAACAGCCGTTCCCTCGAAAAATGACACAATTGCGGGCATGAATGGGCTCAGGCCATTGGGGCCACGTTCCCGTTCGTAGGTGGCGAGTACCCGCGAGAGCTGTCCCACCCAGGGGAAATGTTCTTGAGCCTGTTCCTGGATTTCTTTTTCGGCGGCAGCAGGTCCCCTTGTCTTGTACAGGTAACGCACCACGCTGGCCCGAACAAGAGATTCGCAGACCATCGTTTCCCAGGTCCTATATGCCTGTGGCTCCATGAGGTGTTGCACCTGGGAAAACAGGGTTTCCCCCCCCTTGCGGAGTGCGTCGCGATGGGCGTGAACCAATGGATTCACGTAGGAGTGGCAAAACTCGTGCGCGACCGTGCTGATCATGCCATCCTCAAAGCGGGGCAGGCCCGCCGCATCCACCATCCAAACGCCCAGCACACAGTAGAGGTCTTCTGAGCCAGGCTGGGTGTCCACATGGACCCCGTAGTTGGCGCCGCCATTCAGTAAGCCGAGCGCCAGGGTAAAGCGTGCGCCGGGCCGCTTTGCGAAGAAGTTGTCGAACCAATCCAGTTCGGCATTCTTAAGGATCTGATGTACCCGTTCTTCAGATGTGCGATAAAGACTGTGGTGTTCGGTAAGGAAGTCAGAAAAGGATGTATCGCGAACAAATTGTGCCAATTGTTTTTGGAAACGGGCGGCTTCTTCTTTGGTCCAGCGTTTTTCCAGGGACGAGGGTCGCTCCGCGAACACGTTGTTCTTCTCCAGGTCCTCAATCGGCGGTAGGTGGACTGCCATGCTCATGCAGGCGTCAAAGCTCACACCAAACTCGGCCCGAAGACGTTGGGCGGTTTTAACGACGGCATGGTCCTTATAACGGACGAAAGCGGCGTCTGCTGCGGCTGCATAGGCGGGAACCTGGCCCATGTTGTACTCAGGGCTGCCCGCCAATCGGAAGACAAGGCTCACCAATTCCACCCGCGGATCAACCGCTACTCGAATTTGATGCTCATCGCCACCCATGATCAGGGAATGGTTGCTCAGGAGGATCAGGCAACCGAAGAGAACTGTTTTACAGCCATTGAACATGTGTCGGTCTCCTTCAGGTAAAAGATTCGCAAAGGGCCAATAGCGAGAGCCATGGTAGTAGCATAATCGGGATAACCCCGTTTTATCTCCTGGATGAGGGTCTCCGACCCAGACGAGACCCTGGTCTCATCAGTTAAAGTTATACGCGAACAATCACCTACTAGTTTCTGACTCTGGTATCAGGCCCCATTCCCGTGGATCAGGAGGAATGAGACCGGGTTTCGCCGTCCTGTTGAGGCTCACCCTGACGCAAATAGAGGCATTCGACTGTGTTCACATTTCTGTTCTATAAGATGCTGATCAGGTTACGCGTCCCAATAGGGTTCATCGCCTCCGAAATACTCATGAGCGAAATCTAAGAAGGCTCTGACCTTAGCGGGCAGATATTCCCGCTCTGGAAATACAGCGTAGAACGTATGGTCGGGGATACGATGGGATGCAAAGAGCCTCACCAACCGTCCCGCCTTCAGGTCGGGGCCCGCAACAAAGGTTGGTAATCGGCCAATGCCCACTCCTTCCCTCAAAGCCTCGAGCAATGCTTCGCTGTTGTTGACCCGATAACTTCCCGACACCAAAACGGTTTCCGGTCCGTCCTCACCGTTTAACGTCCACTCATTTGCATCGCTGGAATAGCTGAATAATACGCAGTTGTGCACGCTTAGTTCGGAAGGAGTGCTGGGTACGCCGTGACAGGCGATATAGTCGGGAGATGCACACAAAACTTGCCGCAATGGGGCCAATCTGCGGGCGATCAGCGACGAATCGGGCAAATCAGTTAAGTTGCCTGATCGGATGGCAACGTCGAGTCCCGCCGCAACGAGATTCAGCTTTCGATCATCCATCACCAGGTCGATTTCGAGCTTGGGATAACGCTCTAAAAATTTTGGAATCAATGGCGCCACATGTAGACGGCCGAAAGACATTGGGCTGCTAATCTTCAGTTTTCCCTGGGGCTCGCCCTGCAATTCCGTGACCGCATCTTCGGCTTTACCAGCAGCGATCACGGCTTGAACCGCATGCTCGTAATAGCGTTCACCCGCTTCGGTCAGGCTGAGTTTACGGGTCGTACGATGTAGCAGTCTCACGCCAAGGTCTGCCTCGAGCAGATTGATCCGTTTACTGACCGCGGACTTCGAAATTCCAAGCGTTCGCGCTGCCGAGGAAAAACCACGGTTCTTCACTACCGCCACAAACACCGGAATTGCATCGAACCCTATCATTGCTACCTCTATTGTTTCCTTTCTCTCAACAGTCAGTGTCCAATATAGCTGATTATCAATCAGGAGGAAACGTAATAAAGTTAGTTCCAGATCCCAACCCCATACGAATGGGTTTGTGGAGCAAGCAAAGCGAAGGAGCATCATCATGAGCCAGACAGTGTTTAATCCGGGCCAGACATTATCTAACCTAAAGAAAGATACCAGGCGTGCACACCAGGGTATGCTGTTCTGGGCACTAATCGTGGGGATGTCTTTTCCGGCGGTGGCATTGATGAGCAAGGGCCTTCCTCCACTACTGCTCACCGCGATCCGTTTCGCCATTGCTGCCCTGGCAATATTTCCGTTGGTCAGCCGTGTAACAGACAGTTGGCCGAGTTGGCCTGGTCTGGCGTTGTATTCGGTCATGGGACTAAGTCTCGCCTGCTTCTTTGGCACCATGTTTTGGGCCGCACATCGCACCAGCGCCATGTCAATGGCCACGCTCTATGTGAGTGTACCACTGTTGGCCTATTGGCTCGGCAGACTCTTTGGCGTGGAGCGGCGTGCCATTCAGCTATTGGGAATCCTCGTACTGGGGGCGGTCGGTGCGCTGGCTCTGGCCTGGGCAGAGACTGGTGGACAGGGTGACTTCTATTTCGGCATTGCCGAGGCGGCATTTTTTTTGGGTTGCCTGGCTTCCGCGCTTTACCCTGTTTTAAGCAAGTTTGGCCTCAATCGAGGCTGGTTGTCGCAACAGGCTGAGGTGCGGACTTTCTGGAGTCTGATCACAGGCAGCGCGCTGATTAGTTCGCTGGGACTCATGACGGAATTGCCACGGCAACTGTTGACGTTGACACTGCTGGATGGTGCGGTGCTGGCTTATCTCGGCGTGTTCTCCAGCGGCATGACCTTCTGGCTAACGCAACGTGCTACGGCCGTGATAACACCGGCAGCAGTGACCGCATACAGCTATCTCGTACCCTTCATTTCAATGCTGCTGCTATTTATTGGCCAGCCCTGGCGTATTGGCTGGCATTGGCTGCCGGGTAGCCTGTTGGTACTGCTCGCAATCGCGTTGTTGCTAAACCGCGATGCGGTCAAGCGCAGATTAGACCCACTCACAACCGCGGTAGCCCGCGGAGCAAACAACTAACTGGTTTTACGGCCATCAATCACCGATTCAAGGAGTACAGGAATATGAAAATTACAATCATAGGAGCAGCGGGCAAAGCGGGTAGTCGATTGGTCTCGGAGGCACTGTCGCGTGGCCATGAAGTGACTGCCGTGGTGCGAAACCCAACCGCGTCGAACAATCTGCCCACAGGCATTAAGGTGTTAACCCATGACGCCGGTAATGATCAGGACGTAGCAAGAATCAGCGCTGGCCAGGACGTCGTAATTTCGGCTATCAGGCCTTTGCCTGGCAAAAAGAGCGAAAGTATTTCGACAACGCAATCGCTGATGGAAGGACTCGCCCAAACCGGTGTGAGGCTGTTAATTGTTGGCGGTGCCGCAACCCTAACCGTTCCTGGTTCGGGCGGAAAGACAGTCCTTGAAGACGCAAACTTCCTGCCGGTTTCCGCGCGACCCATTGGTCAGGCGAGCGCAGAGCAATTGGAAACCTGTTTTGCCGAAACCCGAGTAGACTGGGCTTATCTCAGCCCCGCCGCACAATTCGCGCCGGGGACACGTACAGGCAACTATAGATTGGGTAGGGACGAACTACTGCTCGACGGCAAGGGCAACTCGACTCTCTCCATGGAGGACGCTGCGGTTGTTCTCATCGACGAAGCCGAGCGGCCCAAGCACCACCGAGTCCGTTTCACTGCCGCCTATTGAGCCTTGGTGGACTCGTTGCCTGGGTAGTGAGAACGGGAGCAGGTTCTTCTAAGGGCTGGTTTTATCAGGGTTGTCTGTTTGTGCGTCGGACTGACACGGGTTTATAGTGAAGGCCGAAAACAGCTCAGCCGAATAAAATATAGATTAGGTGGCGCAAGCACCCCCAGATGCGACAAGCGGGCAAAGTTAGACCCGTTTCAAACATGTGAAAATAGTGTTCCGTTGGACCGCGCACCTCAGCGAACCGCCGGGGTTGGCCTTAATTCCCCAGGCTTTTTTTCAAATTCCTGGCTTCGGAGCACCGAACCGCCTGTTTTTTCGACAGGCACTTTCCAAGTGCCTGTCGAACCCCCAAAATGTTTTTAACGGTGCAACATTTCAGCGCCGAACCTCAACTTTATTTGAAGCGTGCGACATTTCTGCGCCGGACCATAGGTTTTTTTCGACAGGTATTTCCGTCGGAGAAAAAAGTGCCTACCGAAAAAAATCGGAATTCCGGCGCTGCAGGAAGTGCCTATCGATAAAAACCTGGGTTTCGGCGGACAAATTTTATAAATTCCCAAAAAAGGATGGGGTTCGACGCAGTCAGAAGCTGGCTGCCGAAAATAACAGCCAGTTTCGCGCTCCGAACTCAGGAATTTGAAAACAAGCCTGGCGTGTCTGTAGGAATGAGGGCCATCGAGGGGGTGTCCTGTGTTGTTTGAAAAACGTTCGCTCTGAGGCGCACGGCCCAACGGAACAATATTTCCAGGTTCCTGTATGAAACGGGCCTAACTTTGCCCGATTGTCGAACGCACGGGTGCGTTCCCTAGATTGGGAACGGGTCGTTTTTGGTTTTTTCACCGATACCGGATAATCGTTTGATAGCAACGGTTTCCGTCGCATGGCGTGCGAGCGTTCCCGTGGCGCCCCTAAGGGGTGCCAAAACGGGAACGCCGGGCTTATTTGGCCCTTGACGCATGATACGCAGTGGCAGAGAGAGCACCGGGCGGTTTGAAGCTTGCCCTTGGGTGCTGCTCGAAAATACCCTGTTGGTTCATGCCAATTATTCTATTTGCCAATCTGCAAGCAACGCGCATCGTTTTCGGCTTGTCGTTTGATGACAGAAAAATCGCAAAATGTGGGGATTTTCGACCTGTAAGAGAAAAAATCACTCGAGTGGCTCATGTCTGGCGACAAAGGCCGATAGGAATAGATAGGCATGTGTCTTGTTGTTATACATCCCTGAAGTGTTGCAAACACGGTCCTGTCCAGGGTTTTTCATGTGGGTTGATTCCTTGCAGAGAAAACCGATTGGATTGTGTTAAAATAGCACGTCATTGCCAAATTGATCAAGGAATGTCATGGCTTCTAATCCTCTAGCACCATTGGTCCTCTGTTTGGTCACGATCTTTTTGGGACTTTTTTCATATAGTCCCGCCCAAAGCGGCTTACCCGGCAACCCGAGCAATGCCCCTACCCTGCTTTTTTTGCCTGGCACCCCCAGCCAGAACCCCGATATTTCTTGTGCTGGCTTCGGTTCAAACAACCTACCAGGCAGCTTACTTTTAGGTGTTCTGGCCGCCCTGCTTTTCTGGTATGAGTGGCGTCGACGAAAGCAATTGGAGCATGAACGGGCACTTTTGAAACGGCTTGAAAAGATGGAGCACCTGCGTGAGGAGTTCCTGGTCCAGACAACTCGCGAACTGGTCACACCCCTTAATGGCATTATTGGCCTGGCCGAATCGCTGCGGGATACCAAACGCGACCGTTTAGATATCAAGCGAACCAATGATTTGGATCTGATCGTTTACAGCGGCCAAAAGCTTATCGATTTGGTGGAGCGCGTCAAAGAAATCGGCAACTTTCAGGACCATGAACTCGAACTGCAACCAGGCGAGGTCGATTTGTCCGCCCAAGTGGAGGCTGTTTTCTCCGAATGTCGTCTCCTGGCCGATGAAAAGGGGCTCGGGCTGACCAATAGCATCCCCAGTGATCTACCTCGCTTTATCAGCGATGCGCGACATATCAGGAACATTCTCTACAATTTGATCGACAACGCCGTGCGCTTTAGCAATCAAGGCACCATTACTGTTGGCGCCGAAGTCAAAAATCAGCAAATTACGATTCAGGTTACTGATACGGGGATCGGGCTGGATGTGGAAACCCTGGAACGCATCCATTGCTTTTTTGAAAAACGAAAGGGCGATACGAGGCGTTTCTTCGGGGGACTGGGCCTGGGACTGGCACTCACCCGCCAACTTGTTCAACTCTTGAATGGTTCGCTGTCTGTTGCCTCTCGTCCCGGATCAGGCTCTATTTTTGGTTTTACCCTGCCTCTGAACAGTATGCCCTGTGAACCTGCCCATGCGTGTTATCCGAATGCCGGTCCAGACCCTTCTTTGTTTGAAGCGGAAGAAAATTCCTTGCAGGAACCTCTTCTCGACGCGGCTCACATACTAATTGTTGATGATGAGATGATCAACCTCCGGGTTCTCGCACGCCAACTTGCCAAACAGGGTTATCGAATCAGTCTGGCAAAAAGCGGGGCAGAAGCGCTGGAGAAGCTCAATGGGGAGGACCAGGTAGATCTGGTTCTGTTGGATATTATGATGCCCGAAATGTCTGGTTATGAGATTTGTGCCAAGATCCGTGAGCGCTTCACCAGCCATGGCTTACCCATCATCTTCCTCACGGCCAAGAATCAAGTCAATGATTTGGTCACAGGGTTCGACCAGGGCGGCAATGATTTCCTCACCAAACCCGTGCCAAAAGCCGAGCTTCTGATTCGGGTACATTCCCACTTGACGATGCTCGAGAATTATCGGCACTTGGAAATGCTGGCTGAAAAACGAGCCCACATCATCCAGGCCAAGAATGCGGAGTTACAAACGTTCAACGAGATTGTGAATGCCATTAACCGAGAGCTCGATCTTCCCGCCTTGTTCACTGCCATGGTGGAACAAGGCCTACGCCTGTTTCCACAGGCCGAGGAAGGCGCCTTCCTGCATTTCGACGAGGCAAGTGACTGCTTCCATT
>Ga0316189_10001333_pt1 | contig 24608 bp, 26 predicted proteins | sample LowCovwburrow_MG_FD_204930 | JGI IMG/M metagenome (GOLD analysis project Ga0316189, IMG submission 204930) | Coastal sediment microbial communities from Maine, United States - Lowes Cove worm burrow | ecosystem: Environmental > Aquatic > Marine > Coastal > Sediment | place: USA: Maine... | reverse complement strand
CCCGACGAAGGCGATATTAATAGATAAATCACAAGTAGTAATTTGGTTTAACCCTGTTGATGGAACACATTTACTTTAAGATGCAAAGTCAGCGAAGCTGTGCAGATTAAAGTTCGCCTTTGGCGAATGTGTTCCATCGGTTTTGTATATGATTTGGCGTGTTTGGTAGGTTTGCTTGCGAGCGACTTGGCAGCAGCGAAGCTGCGTGAGAATCAGAAAGGCAAGCGAAGCTACGATTACGTTGTATTCATATAATTTACTTTGTCTAAGTTAAGTAATATTTTGATGATTTTAGTTCAGTCCACGCTTAATTATATACGTTGTTGTGCAACGTTATTCTTCCCAAATCAGTTTTCTCGATACACTTTTTGTTTTAAAATCTGAATTAAATTGATTCAGTTTTTTTGATATTTCTTCAAGTTCATTACAGACTTCTTTTATTGCAATAGTCAGCGTTTCATAATTCAGTCGAATATAATTTTCAGTTTTCGGATGAAATTTTTCGCTGCTTGAGTCACATTCGATTAGTACTTCATTATCGACTTTCTGAAATTTTGGTGAAGGATGGCATTCTGTTAGATAGAAAGGTTCAAAATCCTTATTCAGTATTTTTTTCCAATCATTTATCTCACTTAACAATCCACAACATTGAGGAAATAATACAAACTCTTCATCGACTTTCAAAGCGTAGCCTCCAAATAAAGCACAACAATCTTCAAATGGTAAATCAGAAACGTGTAATTCAATTGCTTTTTTCAAATCAGAAGTGCTTATTTCAGATAATTTATATTGAATTTCATTAAAAGGTTCCAAGCTAGGAACCTCACTATAATTCCTTTCAATTAACAGCCTATTCTTTTCTTTTGAATCAGATATCTTTTCTAAATCAGGGAATTTGAAAGTAGGTAATTCAATTAAAGGGACTAATTCGATTTTCACAGGTTTTTTCTAATGTTGCACAACGGGTTTGTATATGGAAAGTTGCGGGTTTGCATGCGAGGATTTTCCGATAGGAAAATCAGACGTAGCAAACATGCAACGACCTTTTGGCTTTGCCTAAAATAAGCAATTTTTTATATACGTTGTTACCAAAAGTACTTTTTATATTCAGATTATTATTCATTCCGCTCGATTTTAAAATCAATTTTTTTTTTAGATAGCGACTCAGATTTCAACGTCTTAATTCCGTTTTCTGATTCCGATTTCATTCCGCAAACTTGCTCAAATTCCGCAATATTTTTCAATTCAGATTTTGACTTGTCACGATTTTTAGCGTGAGTGAGTAATTCCGATTTCACTTTTCAATTCAGATTCCGCAATCAAGCTAAAAAGTCAGGCGTAAAATTTGTTCCGTATCAGATTCGCATTCAGATTTATGCATAAAACTTGAGTTTTTAAATTCCGATTATACTTTTCTGAGTTCGTTCGTTCGTATTTTTGGTAACGGTCTTGTATATGGCTCGTAGCGAGTAAATTAGCGATAATTTTTCGGTTAAGCACGAGCCAAATTTTTTAATTTTTCTTATTATCTTTTTACAATAAGCCAAATTAAAAAATTTGGCAGACTAGCAAAAATGCCTTAACTTCGATTAAGCAACTGACTAGCTATGAGCTATATACGTTGTTGTAAATAGTTGTTTTCGCTCACTTTTTTGTTCTAAAATCAGTTGGTGTCCAACATCGCATATACATACTCTCAATCTGATTATCGGTTTTATAAACTGTATAGAAAGTTTGACTTCCATCAAAACAGTTTTCGTCTCCATATTTTTTTGGATTTTCATTCCAATTTTCATTTGCAACCACAGATTCATAAATTTCTTTAATATCATCTTGGGCTCCGCCTTCGAAAACTAAGTCATCAACTGAGACTTGTTTTGATTTTTCTATGTATTTCTTTAGACTTGAGTCGTATGTATATTCATATAATATTCCATCCGTAAATATGCTCACATAATCAGCTACGCAACCAAGACAGATAAACATATAACTTTCAGTTAGAATTATTGGTTTATCAGGGAAAGTTGTCCTTAATTCAGTCAGCTTATTTGCGTATTCATCTCTAAATGCAAGTTGTCTTTTTAATTCTATTCCCATTGAGTTTGCCGACGGAAAAGGTGATTTTTCAATACTCAAATTGTTCGAAGTATTTATTCGTTTATTTAATTCCGATATATTGGCTGATTTGCAACCAACTAAAATCAGAAATACTAAGTTTAATAATATGACGAATGTTTGTTTCACAATTATTTACAACGTTTACGTATATGGAAAGTTGCGTGTTTGTGTGCGAGGATTTTCCGTAGGAAAATCAGATGCAAGCAAACAAAGCAACTCACATTGGTTAAGCACAAAATAGCAATTTTTTATATACATTGTTGCCAACAGTATTTTTTATTCTTTTACAGTAACATATAAATTTGTCGGAACGTGTATTTCTTCATTTTCTTTATTGTTCATTTTAAAAACTGCGACTAATTTAATATTGTGCTCTCCAGCTTTTTTTGGAATAAAACTATACATGAATTTATTATCCGTGAGATTTTCGTAAATCAGCTTATCAGGTTTTCCATCGCTAGTAGTCGTGTAAACATTATAAGTCAGTAATTTTTCAGGGTAATTAAAAAGAAATTTCACGTCACTTTTTTCATTTACAATAAATTCAGGTTTAGCAGTCAGTCCGACAATGTTGGAGCCTAAAACTTTATAATAGTCCGCTTTAGAAATCGAATCGGTCAGTTTTTTATTTTGAATTTCGAGGTCAGTAATCCGATTATTTAATTCCGATATTTTCTTTTCATTGCACGAAACAAAGAAAGTCAGAAGTATTAAAGTTAATCCGAAGTTTGTTTTTTTCATATTGTTGGCAACGGGTTGGGCTATGATTTCGGCGTGGAATCGTCCGCAGGACTATTCCGCAGAGAAATCAGTTTAAATATATGGTTTTACTTTCGTTTTTTGCACTGTCGCCACGCTGAATTATAGCCGGTGTTAGAGTGCGTTTTTTAATATTCCACATACATAACCTCTTTTCTTTTTCTCCATTTGTCAGCGATTTTCTCAAAAACAACAATTTCTTCCCAACCAGAAATCGAACTTTCAGGTCGTTTACTCGTAAAATATGTCCCAATAATTGTTAGAGCAACATTCTGACTTGAATCAATTGCAATTTTATTTAAATTTTTAATGTATCGATTGTCCGTCAATTGATTTGATTTTGACAGTTCTTCTTTTATCGAATCGCTAACATTGAAATTATAATTTTTATTATCGGATTCGATTAAGCTTTTCAGCAATAGCCTTTCTTTATCGGTAAGTTTAGTGTTTTCTAAAGTCCAAAAAGTCAGATGTGATTTAGTCAAACTGTCAATTGAAATATTTGTAATAAATTCAACGCTGTAATCTCTGAAAACTGTACTGTCGATTGACTCAATTATTAATTTATCTAATTCCAATTTTACGTTCTCGATACTGTTCTTTTGGTCATTGGACTTGTCCGTTATGACTTTGTCCTTTTTTGATTGAGAACAACCTACCAAAAGAATGATAAATATTATCGATATGTTAATTACTTTTTTCAAATGCACTCTAACGTAGGGATATGTTTACTAGTGTATATACCCCTATTATATATACACTCAAATTTAAGTAAAAACTTACATATCTAATGGGTTTTTAATGGAATTAAAACTACTTTTTGCAACGTGGGTGTAAATTTCTGTAGTTTTAGTAGAACTGTGTCCCAAAAGTAATTGTATATGCCTTAGATCTGTCCCATTTTCAAGAAGATGAGTTGCGAAACTATGTCTTAATATATGTGGAGAAACTGGCTTATTTATTCCTGCATTAGCAGCAGCATTTGCCACTATTTTCCCAACGCTATTAGCACTGTATTTTCCTCCTTTGGGGCTCTCAAATAAATAAGCTTTAGGTTTCCATTGTTTGTAATAAACTCTTAAATCTATTAAAGTTGTTTCGGATAAGATGGAGTAGCGGTCCTTACTTCCTTTGGCATCCTGAACTCTTATTAGCATCCTAGCAGAATCAATATCAGATATTTTTAAATTTAATAGCTCGCTTCGCCTCAAACCAGCTGAGTAGAGAAGACTTACAATGCAGCGATGCTTTATGTTATTTGTGCTTTCAATTATTTGAAGGATATGTTCTTTAGATAGAACAAATGGGAGTTTTTTATCTTTTCTAGGACGTTCAATATTGTAAAATCGATTCGGCATCCCCAGAACAATTTCAAAATAAAATTTTATGCTGTTTATTGATTGATTAATATAAGATTTTGAGCGATTGGTTTGTATTAAATATTGAAGATAGTCTCTAATGTCATTTTCATTAAGATTATCAATAACCTTATCATGATAATGGTTTATGAAATCTTCAAAACATTTCACATATGATTTTACCGTATTGTTAGAATATTTTTTGAGCTCTAATTTTTGAAGATAACTTTCAGGGCAAAACCTAAAGTTAGGTTGACGCTCTCTCTTGCGATACCAAGACACATCAAAGGTCTCTTTAAGTTGTTTTGATCTGGTATGTTGAAAGAAGTATTGAGAGTCAATCCAAGCAACCCCTCTAAAGAGTTTATATACATTATCTAAATTATGTTTATTGTTAGGTAGATAATACATATTAAATTCATCACTCCAAGCTATATCATTGAGTTCCTGTACAAGAATATTCAGCGCTTTATTAGAAAAGAATTGCAAGCCTATACACTTTTTATTATCAATTAAAAGGTGTTTCAGCGTGATATGCTGTTTATATTTCATTTTTTTTATTTAAAAGTAGAAGTTATAATTCATTTAATCGTATCTTATACGAATAGTATTCGTGTAAAGTTCAGTTAATTAATGTGTTATGAGGATAAAAACATGTTTAGCTTGTGAAAAAGAACTGATAGGTCGATCAGATAAAAAATTCTGTGATTTGCATTGTAAAAGTTCCTATCATTATAGAAAATCAATAGAGGAAGAACCCCGTTTTTACAATAAAGTAGATAATCAGTTAAAACTTAATCGAAAGATATTAAAATATTACAACAAAGCCGGAAAATCTGTAATTAGGGCAGAGATTTTAAAAAAAGAAGGATTTGATTCAAATTTCTTTACACATTACTGGACAAATCATAAAGGTGATGTGTATTACTTTATATACGAATATGGTTTTCTGAAAATTAATGAACATGGAAAAGATAAATATGTTCTTGTTATTTGGCAAGACTATATGTTAAAATCTCACTAATCTTTTTTAATAACCTAATTATTTGTTCTCAAACAAATCCACCTTGTGTTGTATGTGAGAATCAAATGTTCTAAAATGTTAGTTATAGATATTAATAATTCGAAATTATTTGTTAGATTACTAAATGATAAATGGTAGTCACAAATCAGTCACAGAAATAAAAAACAAATCCTAAAACATTAATTATTAATGAATTAGGATTCTCTTTGTGACCTCGGCAAGATTCAAACTTGCAACCTCTTGAGCCGTAATCAAGTGCACTATTCAGTTATGCTACGAGGCCATTTTTGTGGGTGCAAATATATTTTATTTTAAAACAATGGCAAAGTAAAGTTTAAATTAATTAATTTTCGGCCATGAATAGTTTAGAACAGTATATTAGAGACATCAAAGACTTTCCTAAAGAGGGTGTTTTGTTTAAAGATATAGCACCAATGTTGCAAAACCCGAAGGCTATGGAAGAATGTTTAGCGGCATTAATGAACTTAATTGGGAGCCAGCAAATTGATAAAGTCGTAGGTATTGAATCGCGAGGCTTCTTTTTTGGAACACTTTTAGCTCAACGATTTAATGCTGGTTTCATACCTGTGCGTAAACCTGGTAAATTGCCGTACACAACCATTTCTGAGTCATATAGCTTAGAATATGGTACCGATACTTTAGAAATGCATGAAGATGCAATACTACCTGGAGAAAACATATTAATTCATGATGATGTTTTGGCCACTGGTGGCACAGCCAAAGCAGTATGTAAACTTGTTGAAAAACTTGGCGGAAATATTGTGCAATGCAATTTTATCATGCAACTCAATTTTTTAAATGGGAAAGAAAAGTTACAAGGTTATAATGTTAGGTCTGTTCTGGAATATTAGTCTAATGCCCGTTTGGTTACATACAGTCGCCATCCAAAAATTGCCATTTGAAACTTTGTAGCCTTATTTAGGTCTAATTGTTGTTTTGTATAGCTTGGTAAAATTACTTTGTTCGCTTTAGCCAAAACCTTAAAAACTTGTTTTTTCATCTAAATTAATATGGGTAAAGATAAAAAATCCTTAAGGATGAGAGGGTCTAACAAAAACAAAAATGCAAAACTCATTCTAGAACTAAGCTTTACATTTTCTGGTTGGTTATTTTTATTAGGATGGTTATAAAAAGATAATAATAATCTCTATTATTATTTTAGATAGTGTAATCATAGTGTTTTAATTTTTTCTGATTGATGAATATGTTTTTTCGTAATTGTCTTCGCAATATATATTTTTAGCTTTTTAAGCTCCAAACAATTTGTATAAAAACAATCAAATTGACTTTGGTTTTATAATTAAAAAGATGATTATACTTTTAAAAAATCATATACTGTCTTCAAATAAGTTTAATTATATAATTAAATAATACAATTATGTTTTAATATGTAATAATTGTAGGGCTTTTTTAGGATATTTTTAAAAATTCAAGGGAATAAATGATAGATTTTTGACAAAAAAGACCATTTTCATCTTTTCATTGTCAATAACAACAAAAAAAAGCACTCAAGGAAAAGTGCTTTTTAACAACTAAAATATAATGAAAAAGGTCTAGTCTTTTGATTTTTTGGTTATAATTTCAACAACACCATGTTTGGCTTTTTTACCATATTTTTTTGTGGCCGCATCTCCTTTAATAACACTCATCGATTCAATATTTTCAGAATCTAAGTCATCAAGTTTTTTATTTGGAACTTCTTTACCGTCTATTATAATTAATGGGTCTTTGTCTCCATCTGCCGAAAAGAATATTTTATTGCTGTTTTTACCTATGGTTTTGACCTCAATTTTTTCACCATCGTCATCAATCCATACATTATCAGAGTCCTTATGTTTCCATTCGGTTACTTTAACATGCTTGCCGTCCTTTACAATAAATTTACTGTGGTCGCCTTCTACATCAATATCAATAACCTCATCGTTATCAGATATAACAAAAACATTCTTGTTTTTATGAGCTTTTTTTAGTTCATAAACCTTGTGCCCTTTTTTAATAATTATTTTATCATCGTCTTCAATAATCTCATGTTCATCATCGTGTTCACCTTTGCCAGTGCTATAAACAAATACGTTATCCCCTTTTTTTGATTTATGAATTTTACTATTATCATCTTTCATGATATAACTATAGCCCTCGCCAAAATGGATGTCTTCAGAATTTCCTATAGAAATGTTATCGCCTTTGCGGTCAAAAGAAATCTTTATTGGTTCAATAGGGTCATCAGAGTTTATATTATAGTTTGCATTAGATTGTTTAGAAGCTACATCAATCTTAATAGCAGTAATCTCATTGTTTTTATTGCGCTTAACCCCCTTAAATTTTATGATAATCCCTTCTTTTTTAAGTTGAGATTTAACCTTTTCAAAATCGGTATCAGTAAAATTCTTCGTAATCATAACCATTTGGGTGTCCCCGACAGATTCTGATTGTTTATTAAAGCTACCCTCAATCAAAGGGCTATTCTTATAGTTAATGATTTCTTTGGTGTTAAAGCTCATTAAAAATAAAGCTAGTACAGGAATAACTAATGCGTATTTCCATTGATTTTGATTTTTTGATTTGTTTTTGTGTAACATAACGATTCGTTTTTTGATTAATGAATTATAAAAATTATTTGTTAAAGCCATTTGATAATTTGGCACACTTGTTTTTAAAAGTAAATGTTGATAGCTTTTCTTGCAGTTGGTAGTTTCTTGAGTGTTTTTATCTGCAATGAATTCAAGATTCTGTTGTAGTTCTTTTTTGTACATCCAAATAAAAGGATTGAACCAAAAAATAATACTCGAAATTTGGGTTAATAAAATATCTATAGAGTGGTATTGAGATGCGTGTACTTTTTCGTGTATAATAATTTGTTGTAGTTCGTCATCACTAAATTGATTGGGGTTGTATACAATCCAATTAAAAAACGAAAATGGAGAATCATCCTTGTTTGATTTAATGAAGACAAAACCATCACTTTTATTTTTATTGGTGCCAAAAAGTAATAAACCTAAAGACCCAAACTGAAATACCATGCGAGATAAGAAAAATACAACACCAGTTAAATAGAGTAGACAGGTTACTTGCAAAATATTGAACCCAGTTCCAGAAATAGCCAAGGCAGCACTATTTTGGTCAGATATAATAAAATCTTGAACTTGTGGGGTTTCAACTGTAATATGAATTGGTATCACTACAAGAGGCAATACTAAGGCAATAGCCAGTCCTGTTAATAAAAACCAGCGGTTAGACTCAAAAAAAGTTTCTCGTTCCAAAAAAAACTTATAGCAGATATAAAAAATTCCAATAATTGCACTGGCTTTAAGTAAATATTCCATAATTATTTGTTGTTTTCTATTAAGTTAATAATTTCCTTAAGTTCTTCAACGCTTATCTTTTCCTCTTTGGCAAAAAATGAAACTACATTTTTATATGAGCTGTTAAAATAATTATCTATAGCAGTATTAAAAAAACGTTTTCTATAAGCCTCTTTACTTACCAATGGATAGTATTGATGCGTTTTACCATAGGCAGTATAGCCTACGTAGCCTTTATCTTCTAAATTTCTGATGATTGTAGATAGGGTATTGTAGTGAGGTTTATCAGAATCAATTTCTGCTAGGACTTCTTTTACAAAGGCTTTTTCAAGCTTCCATAAAATTTGCATTATTTCTTCTTCTTTGTTTGTTAGTTTTTGCATATTTAATTTTTTAGTTTTTCTAACGCTTTTTTAGAGGATTCTAAATGTGGTCTTATTGAAAGTGCTTTTTCATAAGCTTCAATGGCTTTTTCTTTATTGCCTTTCTTTGCAAGTGCTTCACCAAAGCTGTCCCAACAATTGGCTATGTCAGGAAATATTTCAGTGTTGAGTTTAAACAATTCAATTGCTGTATCTAAATCATTGGCTTCGTTGAGATAAGAGTATCCTAAAGCATTTAAAATAATGTCTTTTGGGTCTTCAGGATGAAAGTTTACAGTAAGGTCTTCAAAATTTGCTTTTATAAAATCAGTTCCATTTTTGTTGAAAGCTTCTCTTACGTTTTGTATAGCTGGAGGTTGAGGTTTGTTTGGTATTTCACCTCTTGACAAGGCTAAAATATCTAAAGCTATGTGCTCTGCTACAGGTTCGTCCATATTAGCAAAAACAAGAATAGTGAAATCGTTGCTGAAAACTTGATAAAGAGCTGTATTAAACCCTTTAAAACCACCAGTTGCTCCAGTTACCTTTCCTTCTGGTAATTCTTTTAAATAGTTGAAATATGGATCTTCGGATTTGATATCCTCACTCAAAAGTAAATCATTATAATAATAAGACCTGTAAAATTTCATAATGTCTACTGTGGTTGATAAAAATCCACCATCAGGATTTGGAATATCTTGCATTGGAGCAGATTCTTCTAGATCACCAAGTGGGGTATAATAATACCCATGAGCGATTCTGTTTTCCAGATTGCTGAAGTCATTTAAATAAGTGTTTTTAAGATTTAAAGGTTTTATAATACGGTCGTTTACATTATCAAAATATGACTTATTGGAGACTTTTTCAATAACCGCTCCAAGAATGACATACCCTAAATTTGAGTAATCTTGATCTGTTCCTGGCTCAAAATTTAATTCATACGATTTTGCTCGTTCAACTATGGCATCTAGCTTTCTTTCTTTTAGAGGTAAGTCGAAATAATCACGAGTGTGATAATCTGCAAAACCAGATTCATGGTTTAAAAGATGATTTAGTGTTATTTTATTGATATTAGAATCTTTAAAACCAAATATATAATCTGTTAACTTATCCTCTAAATCAAGTTTGTCTTCAGCCGCTAATTGTTTTACAACAACAGATGTAAAGGTTTTATTCATGGAGCCAATGTCAAATAAGGTATTCGTGTTATTTGGGATATTATTATCTCTATTGGCTAAACCATATGCTTTATGAAATTTTATATCTCCTTTTTTCGCAACCAATATAATCCCTGAGAAAATATTAAGGTCTAAATAATCTTTTACAAGAGATTCTATATTTTCCGATAGTTCAAAGCCTTCTTGATTTTTGATTATGGTTTCCTGTGTTGCTAACTTTTTTTTACACCCTAAAATAGCAAGAAATAAAAAAAGTATATGTATATAAAGTTTCTTCAAATGAAAATATTTAATTCTTTGGTTCAAACATATAACTATTATTATAGTTATACAACTGTTAATATAGTTATTTAACGAAAAATTTAGTTTTTATTGTGAGAGATTTAAGAATTTATAGGTAATTTGAATAATTCACTATGTTGAAATAGATAATCTTAAATCTTATTTTATCTTCGCAACAAAATGATTATATGAGCATACTTTTGGTTGTTTTGGGTTTTACGTTGTTGGTTATCGGTGGTGAGTTCTTGGTTAGGTCTTCAGTAGCTCTATCTTTTAAGTTAAGTATCTCAAAACTTGTAATTGGTATGACAGTAGTGTCTTTTGCTACCTCGATGCCTGAACTTTTAGTTAGTTTAAAGGCTGCATTAAATGACGCTCCTGCCATCGCAATAAATAACGTGGTTGGATCGAACATTGCAAATATTGGATTGGTATTGGGGATTACAGCTCTTATAGGTACGATTACTGTTGATCGAACATTTTACCGTTTAAATTGGCCGGTTATGATATTGTTTTCAATTGCATTGTATTGGTTTTTGTACAACGACAATCAGTTAACGCATATTGAAGGCGGTGTATTATTTGTTGCGTTACTATTTTTTTTAGTGATTCTACTCAAGAATTCAAAGAAAGATATCGATCTGGAGGATATAGATGAAACCTTGGCCATAGTATCTTATTTTAAAATATTTATGTGGCTGGCTATTGGAGGTGTTGCTCTGTATTTTGGTTCGGAGTGGCTCGTAGATGGTGCCATAGATTTAGCCGAGCAATTAGGAGTTAGCAAGGCTGTAATATCAGTGTCGATGATTGCCATTGGCACAAGTATACCAGAATTAGCAGCTTCTGTAATTGCTGCAGCAAAAAAAGAAAAAGCAATTTCATTGGGTAATCTTATAGGATCAAATATCTTTAATATTGGTTCTGTCTTAGGTTTAACCTCTATGATAAAAACAATACCGGTTACAGATTCGCAAATTTTAACAAGAGATATCTTTTGGATGTTGGCTTTTGCGGCTGTCTTGATTCCGTTGTCGCTGATTCCAAAAAGATATCAAATTAGCCGTTTCAAGGGTTTTTTTCTTGTATTTGCCTATAGTATATTTATAGTTATAGTATTTACATAAAAAAAAGCCCAAACATATATTGTAGGGGCTTTTTTTATGTAAAGATTTGCTTAAACTAAGCTAGTTATTTTTGCGCTTTTTACGGTTTTAATAATTCTTCCCGCAATTTTATATGGGTCACCATTAGATGCTGGTCTGCGGTCTTCAAGCCAGCCTTTCCAGCCATTCTCAACAGTTATAATTGGAATCCTAATGGAAGCTCCACGATCGGAAACACCATAGCTAAAATCTGATACATGAGCAGTTTCATGCAAGCCTGTTAATCGTTCATCATTAAAAGCACCGTAAACATCTATGTGTTTTTCGGTTACCGGTCTAAAAGCTTCACAGATTTGTTCATAAATTTCTTTAGAGCCACAAGTTCTTAAAGTTGTATTAGAGAAATTGGCATGCATCCCTGAACCATTCCAATCTCCTTTTACAGGTTTCGGATGAAGTTCAATATAGTATGCATATTTTTCAGTCAATCTATTTAGTAAATATCTGGCTATCCAAATCTCATCACCAGCTTTTTTTGCACCCTTTGCGAACAATTGGAATTCCCATTGTCCAGGAGCTACTTCTTGATTAATACCTTCAAAGTTTAGTCCGGCTGCAATACATAAATCGGCATGTTCTTCTACAAAATCACGCCCCCAAGTATATCTTCCACCAACAGAGCAGTAATACTTTCCTTGTGGCCCAGGAAAACCACCTCTAGGGAAACCTAAGGGTAAATCTGTTTTAGAATCCATTAAAAAATATTCTTGTTCAAAACCAAACCAGAAATCATCATCGTCATCGTCAATTGTCGCTCTTGCATTTGAAGGATGAGGAGTTCCATCTGCACTAAGCACTTCGCTCATTACTAAATACCCATTCTTTCTAACAGGATCAGGATAAATGGCAACTGGTTTCAATAAACAGTCAGAAGATCCTCCTTCCGCTTGCTCTGTTGATGATCCATCAAAAGACCAAATTCCACAATCTTCTAGTTTTCCACTAAAATTGTCTTCAATTTTAGTTTTACTTCTTAATTCTTGAGTTGGCTCATGACCATCGAGCCAAATATACTCCAATTTAGACTTGCTCATTTTTTTAACATATTTATAATTAATAGAGATGGCAAATATATACTAATTATAAAAAACTATTGTTTCAATAGGGTTGTTTTGTAATAAATAATCGTTGTTTTTATATTTACCCTAATTTTTTTGGGGTTAAATTTTAAATATGATATATTTTAGCTGTAAATCATCAGAAATTGTTAACAACCTTTTTGAGATTTACTTCATAAAAGATTGAATACTAATATCTTTGTAAGAGAAAAAATCTAATCTTAATACAAAATAAAATGTCTACACTTAGATTTAATGCCATTAAGGAAACACTTAATCGTAAACCAATAATAATTAAAGAATTAGAAAGGCGTTCATCAATTTTTGGAGCCAATGTTTTTAACGAAGACACAATGCGGCAATCGTTAACAAAAGATGCTCATAAGAGTGTTATTGATGCCATAGAAAATGGAACCAAAATTGATAGAAGTATAGCTGATCAAATTGCCTCAGCGATGAAAGATTGGGCACTATCTAAGGGAGTAACTCATTATACCCATTGGTTTCAGCCTTTAACAGGAGCAACAGCAGAAAAACATGACGCTTTTTTCGAAACCATAGGGAACGGTTTAGCTGTTGAACAATTTGGTGGAGGGCAACTAGTTCAGCAAGAACCAGATGCTTCTTCGTTCCCAAATGGAGGTATTAGAAATACATTTGAAGCAAGAGGTTATACAGCCTGGGATCCAACGTCACCTGCGTTTATTTACGGAACGACACTTTGTATTCCCACCGTTTTTGTGGCTTACACAGGTGAAGCACTTGATTATAAAACGCCATTACTTAGAGCATTGCAAGCAGTTGATCAAGCTGCTGTTGGAGTTGCAAAATATTTTGATAAGAATGTTAAAAAGGTAAATGCTTCATTGGGTTGGGAGCAGGAATATTTTTTAATTGATAGTGCATTGGCTGCCTCTAGACCGGATATTACGTTAACAGGTAGAACTTTATTAGGGCATTCTCCAGCAAAAGGTCAGCAATTGGACGATCATTATTTTGGTACAATTCCAAATCGGGCAATGTCTTATATGAGGGATTTGGAGACAGAATGTATGTTATTGGGAATCCCAGTTAAAACAAGGCACAATGAAGTTGCTCCAAACCAGTTTGAATTAGCTCCTATATATGAAGAAGCAAATTTAGCTGTCGACCATAATTCTTTGCTTATGGACGTGATGGAAAAAATTGCTGAACGCCATAATTTTAAAGTGTTATTACACGAGAAACCATTTGCAGGAGTGAACGGTTCTGGTAAGCATAATAACTGGAGCCTTAGTACAAATACGGGAGTCAATTTGTTAAGTCCAGGTAAAACACCAATGAGTAATTTGCAGTTTTTAGCATTTTTTATAAATACAATTAAGGCTGTACATGACAATGAAGAATTACTAAGAGCATCTATTGCAAGTGCAAGCAATGATCATCGATTGGGTGCAAATGAGGCGCCTCCTGCAATAATTTCGGTATTTATTGGTGAACAGCTTAGCAAGGTATTAAATGAATTAGAACATGTTACAAATGGCAAATTATCGCCTGAAGAAAAGACGGATCTTAAATTAAATGTCGTTGGAAAAATTCCCGATGTACTTTTAGACAATACAGATCGAAATAGAACGTCACCTTTTGCTTTTACCGGAAATAAGTTTGAGTTTAGAGCAGTTGGTTCAACTGCCAATTGTGCAAACCCAATGACCTTATTAAATGCTATAGTGGCTCAGCAATTGATAGAATTTAAGGCTGAAGTTGATGTACTTATAGGAAATAAGGATATGAAGAAGGATGATGCGATATTCAATATATTAAGGGAGTACATTAAAAAATCCAAAAACATACTATTTGAAGGTAATGGTTATGGCGACGCTTGGGCAAAAGAAGCTGAAAAACGTGGTTTAAGCAATAATAAGACAACTCCCGATGCTTTAAAAGCGAAAATATCTAAAAAAGCAATCAAACTTTTTGGAGATTTAGGCATAATGAACAAAATAGAAGTTGAATCTCGTTATGAGATTGAAATGGAAGAGTACGCATTACGTATTCAAATAGAAGGTAGGGTTTTAGGGGATGTTGCACGTAATCATGTTATTCCTACTGCAGTAAGGTATCAAAATATATTGATAGAAAATGTTAGGGGCTTAAAAGATATTTATGGGGCAGGATTTAAAAAATTCGCTAAAGAACAATTAAGTTTAATTGAAGAAATTTCAGAACATATAGAAGAAATAAACTCAATAGTAACATTAATGACTAATGAACGAAAAAATGCAAACACTATTGAGGATATTGAAAAAAAGGCCAATGTATACTGCAATAAGGTGAAACCATTATTTGATGAAATTCGCTATCACGCCGACAAATTGGAGCTGTTAATTGATGATGAACTCTGGCCATTAACAAAGTATAGAGAATTGTTGTTTACTAAGTAAAACCTGGAATAAATTTAAAAAAGCCTCAATGATTGAGGCTTTTTTATTACAAAATATCGAATAAGGATTAATTTCCCCTACGTACTATTACGTATATTTTTAAAAAATATTGTCCCTTTTTTAGTATTTCAACTAATTAATTTACAATTTATCGAATTTAACAGAAATCTCTTACATTTTAGGGCGTTTACACGATTAATACTGCCTTTTTTTGCTTAGATTTGTATTGCTATTAATCCATTATTTTGTAAAAATGAAGAAGTTACTGCTAAGTGTTGCTGCACTTATGGTTGCAACCCTCTTATTTTCTCAAGACGATACAAGTGATGTAAAAGAGGATATTTCTAAAGATAACGCCACTGTATTGGTTGATGATAATAATTTATCATCTTAACTTGTTTTTAAGTAGAGAACTTAAAAAGCTTTAATTAATGTCTATATCAATTTAAGATACAGTATTGGTTAAAGCTTTTTTTATGTTAATAGTTTCTTTCCAGTAGACAATTAAGTTAAATACATTCTTTTAAATGATGTTTCTCAATCATTTATTATATTGCCATGCCTTAAAAAAGAGTTCTTAATCTAATTTTGTTATTCATTTATTTTTAAAGAATTGTAATTGGGTATAAATAAAATTAGTTTAAAATACATAGTCCTTTGTTGTTGTTTCTTTTTTTGTAATCTAATTATTTCGCAAGAAACCGGTGAGAAACATCATGATGAAACTCCTACGTCTTTTTACAAAGTTGAGATTAGGGGGAATAACGTAATTTCTGCGGCTATAGGTACAGCTGTCTTAAATGGTGATTTTCCAGACCCAATTTTTGAAATTGAAATGTATATTGGGTACAAACGATTTTTTGGTTCCTATGTTAACCTTAATCTTGGTTATCATAAGTTTAATTTGGCTAATAAAGATGAATTTAACTTGGGTTTTATGTCATTTGATTTAAACTTAGAGCTAAATATTAGTCCACATCATTTGTTTACACCTTTTGTATATGCTGGGGGAGGGCTTAATGCCTCAAACTATTTTAAAAAATCTGACACAAAAGTTCAAACGGGTGGAGGCATCGAGTATTTGGCCACTAAAACGCTAGGTTTAAAGTTGTTTGGTGAATATAATTATGTCTTTAGTGATGAATTGGATGGAAAAATTTCTGGTGATGCCAATGACACCTATTGGAGAATGGGTTTTGGTATTAACTTTTATTTTGGCAAGGGCGTTAAACGGAAGAAAATAAATAAAAATGTTCCAACTGTAATTAATTCTAATCCAATTAAACCTTACAAAAATTAAATAACTTTATTACTTTTGCACAACCAAAATCACCTTCAAGACATGAGTAACGAGGTTAGTAAAAGATATGCACAGCGTGGGGTTTCAGCATCTAAAGAAGATGTACATAATGCCATCAAGAACATAGATAAAGGTTTGTTCCCAAAGGCGTTTTGCAAAATAGTTCCTGATTACCTTACTGGTGACGAAGATTACTGCCTAATTATGCATGCAGACGGTGCAGGGACCAAAAGTTCGTTGGCTTATATGTATTGGAAAGAAACTGGGGATATTTCAGTTTGGAAAGGGATTGCACAAGACGCATTAATAATGAATATCGATGATTTGTTATGTGTTGGCGCAACGAATAATATTATGCTATCGTCTACAATTGGTAGGAACAAAAACTTGATTCCTGGCGAAGTTATCTCTGCTATAATAAATGGAACAGAAGAACTAATTACAGACTTAAATGGATTTGGGGTGACCATTCATTCTACAGGTGGTGAAACTGCTGATGTTGGAGATTTAGTAAGAACCATTATTGTGGATTCTACGGTAACAGCGAGGATTAAACGAAGCGATGTTATTGATAACGCAAACATTAAGAATGGAGACGTTATTATAGGTTTGTCTTCTTATGGCCAAGCCTCATACGAGAAAAGCTACAATGGAGGCATGGGCAGTAACGGATTAACTTCCGCTAGGCATGACGTATTCCATAAATATTTGGCAAGTAAATATCCTGAAAGTTTTGATGCTTCTGTTCCTGAGAGTTTGGTGTATTCAGGAAAGACCAAATTAACAGATTTCATTAAGGATGCTCCTATCAATGCAGGTAAACTAGTGCTATCTCCAACAAGAACATACGCCCCAATAATAAAATCTATTCTGTCAAAGTACAAAAGTGATACTATTCATGGCATGGTTCATTGTAGCGGTGGTGCACAAACAAAGATTCTTCATTTTGTAGATGATTTACATATAATTAAGGATAGTATGTTTCCCGTTCCTCCATTGTTCCGACTGATACAAGAACAGTCTAAAACAGATTGGAAAGAAATGTATCAAGTATTTAATTGCGGTCATCGTATGGAATTATATGTGTCGGCAGAAGTAGCTATAGACATTATTAATATTTCTAAGTCATTTAATGTAGATGCAAAGATTATAGGTAGAGTAGAATCCAGTAATTCTAAAAAACTTACAATTAAGAGTGAATATGGCGTTTTTAAATATTCATAACACGTAGTTTTTATGTTTTAAATAAATTCTTTAATAAGTGTTAGAAAAGTAATTGTAAACATAACATCTATTAAGAACAATGTAATGAATAATCTTAATTCAGACACACCTAGATTTTTATAAAGTATTAATTTTCTTTTTGCTTCGGTTTCATGAACAAAATACCATAAAAAAACGGTTAAAAGCAGTTTGGTTATAATAGCTGGAAATATATATGGATTTACAATTGTGATTAGAATATTAATCAGGAAGGACCATAGCACAAAAGATCTATAAAAGGCTAAAATGGATAATAATTGTTGCATGATATTAATACTAACGTCTTCTATGCATATATATTTTTATAGAATAGCACAGTGGTTCATTCTTGTACTGTGAATTCATAAATTATCGTATTTTTGCCTTAGAATTTATTAAGGCAGATGGTAGAAAAATTACAAATAGTAAAGCAGAGATTTGATGAGGTTAGTGATTTAATTATTCAACCGGATATTATTACAGACCAAAAGCGTTACATTCAACTAAACAAAGAATATAAAGACTTAAAAAAGATAGTAGATAAAGGTGATATTTATATGTCCCTTATTAATAATATTAAAGAAGCTGAGGAAATAATTGCAGACGGCTCTGATGCCGAAATGGTAGAAATGGCGAAGATGCAACTGGAGGAGGCACAAGAAGAATTACGTCCTTTAGAAGACGAAATTAAGTTCTTATTAATACCTAAAGATCCTGAAGATGCAAAGAATGTTGTTGTTGAAGTTAGAGCAGGGACTGGAGGTGACGAGGCCAGTATTTTTGCTGGAGACTTACACAGAATGTATAATAAATATTGTGAAAGTAAAGGCTGGAAAGTTGATATTGTAGACTTTAACGAAGGCACTTCAGGAGGTTATAAAGAGATTATTTTTGAAGTTTCGGGAGAAGATGTTTATGGTACATTGAAATTTGAAGCAGGGGTGCATCGGGTTCAAAGAGTTCCTCAAACTGAAACACAAGGACGTGTGCATACAAGTGCAGCTTCTGTAATTGTTTTACCTGAAGCCGAAGAGTTCGATGTTGAATTGGATATGAAAGATGTAAGAATTGAACGTACAACATCAACTGGCCCTGGCGGACAGTCTGTGAATACAACATATTCTGCCATTAAATTGCACCATGAACCTACGGGAATGATAGTTAGTTGTCAAGATCAAAAATCATCTCATAAAAATCTTGAAAAAGCTTTGAAAGTATTAAGGTCAAGGTTGTACGAGATAGAATTGGCAAAAAAGCAAGCAGCAGATTCCGAAAAGCGCAAGAGCATGGTTTCAACTGGTGATAGGAGTGCAAAAATTAGGACTTACAATTACTCACAAGGTCGTGTTACGGATCACCGAATTGGACTCACAATTTATGATTTGTCAAATATTATGAACGGTGATATTCAAAAAATCATTGACGAATTGATGTTGGCGGAAAATACAGAAATGCTAAAAGCAAACAACGATGTAATTTAAAATATTGAGCCTCTTTTTGAGGCTTTTTTTAGAATATGACTACAGATAAACTGATAGCAGAAATCAATCGAAAAAAATCCTTTCTATGCATTGGATTAGATGTCGACTTAAATAAGATTCCAAAACATTTATTAAAAGGAGATGACCCGATTTTTGACTTTAATAAAGCAATTATTGATGCTACACATCATCTTTGTGTTGCTTATAAACCTAATATTGCATTTTACGAGGCAAACGGAATTAGTGGTTGGAAAGCACTAGAAAAGACAATCAATTATTTAAATGCTGATTATCCAGAAATCTTTACCATTGCAGATGCAAAACGTGGAGATATTGGCAATACAAGTAGAATGTATGCAAAAGCTTTCCTAGAAGATTTGGCGTTTGACAGTATTACTGTCGCACCTTATATGGGCAAAGACTCAGTGGAACCATTTTTAAACTTTGAGAATAAGCATGCCATTCTATTAGCTTTAACTTCAAATGAGGGAGCTTTCGATTTTCAAACAAAAAAAACAGAAAGCAAAGAGCTTTTTAAACAGGTACTTGAAACTTCAAAAACTTGGAAAAATTCTAAGAATTTAATGTACGTAGTTGGGGCGACTAAAGCAGAATATTTTGCTGAAATAAGACAGATAATTCCAGATAGTTTTTTGTTGGTGCCGGGTGTGGGGGCTCAAGGTGGTAATTTACAAGATGTTTGTAAATATGGTATGAATAATAATGTAGGGTTATTGGTAAATTCTTCTAGGGGCATTATCTATGCATCAGATAAAAAAGGTTTTGCAAGAGTTGCAACTGCAAAGGCTAAAGAGCTTCAACAGCAAATGGAAGCCATATTGGATGTTAGAGGCAATAGCAAAGACTTTTATTCAAAAACAGATTAACCGTTCAGATTATCTTGAAAATCATCAAAAGATTTATTCTTAAACGGTTCTTGTTTAATTGAACTCTTTTTTAGTGATTTAGAAATTAATTTGTTTTTTGTACTAGTTCGCACTGTACCAACTCTACAATTATGTGCATTCATAAACTATGCTTTATAAATAAATACGATGTTTTAATGCATTTGGATGTTAGTAAGAGAAAAAAAATCAAGACACGCTTTGCAGTGTTTCTCTAGAAAGGTATTTCAATCTGTTGAGCTTGTTCAAAAGTTTTAAAGCGCGATATTCAGATATATCACTTAGTGCATGATCAGTTTGACGCAAATTATAAGCTTGCTCTATAAGTTGCTTATAGCGCTTGTTGAGCTTTTTTTGATGACTTAATATTACATCGCTTCTTTTCATGCTTTCAATCAAATATGATTACTAAATATACAGTAAATTTTTGAGAACGGAAAGTGTGGAATTGCGTTTTTATAAACAAAAAACCGACTTCATTTACAGAAATCGATTTCTTACAACGTATTGACTAACTAACTATTTTAGAATAAGATATAGGTTTTTCTTAAAACTTGAAGCAAAGCTAGGCAAAAAAATTATTTTTAATGTTATGTTAATTTTAGCTTTTGATTAAGAAGTATTTAATATTTTTAAAAGACATCTAAATTTAATACTATGAAAGCCATAATCGCGATACTTCTATTTAGTTTAGTCTCAAACGCTTTAATAGCCCAAAACAATAAATGTAATTGTTGTACTGAAAAACATACAGAATTTGATTTTTGGATTGGAGAGTGGACTGTTACAAATCCTGACGGGACGGCAGCAGGAACAAATAGTATAGACAAAATTCAGGATAATTGCATTTTGAGGGAAAATTGGACCAGTGCAAAGGGGAAATTTACGGGAACCAGTAATAACTTCTATAATTTTAAAGCTAAACAATGGGAGCAAATTTGGATAGATAATCAAGGTAGTAACTTGCATCTTAAAGGAAATAAAAATGGCAATCAAATGATTTTAAGAACGGATGAATCAATAAATAAGAATGGACAGCCTTTTTATCATCGTGTTACTTGGACACATAATGAAGATGGTTCTGTTAGACAATATTGGGAAACTATTACCAATAGTAAAAATATAAGTGTCGTCTTTGATGGATTGTATAAAAAAACCAAATGATAATCATTTGGTTTTTTAAAAGTCATTTAATGTATTAATCTTGAAGCGCAAAAACTTTTTTAAGTATATCTGTGGTTCTTGACGATAGTTTTGTTCGTATTTCTTTTTCTTCTACTGCTATCATAGTAAAAACACCTTTTAAGGCTTCACCAGTAACATAATCTGTTAAATTTGGATTGACATTATTAGTAAAGGGAATCGTATTATATTTATTGATTAAACTCTCCCAAATTTTATCTGCACCAACTTTTGTAAAGGATTTATTGATTACGGGATGAAATTTATCATAGAGAGCAGTTTCCGTTTTACTTGTTAAGTATTTTGTAGCGGCATCGTCTTCTCCTATTAAAATAGTTTTAGCGTCAGCAAAGGTGACGTCTTTTACCGCACTCACGAAGATTGGGGTGGCTTCTTTTACAGCATCTTCGGCCGCTCTGTTTAGCGCCTTTAATCCTTCATCGGCTAATTTGCTTAATCCAATATCACGTAAGGCTTTATCAACTTTTTTAAGCTCATCGGGAAGCAATATTTTTACTAAATCATTTTTAAAAAAGCCATCTTCAGCAGTTAGTTTACTTACTTGTTTGTTTATTCCAAAATCAAGGGCTTGTCGCAACCCGGATGCTATTTCTGCATTTCCAATTTGGCCACCTTGTGGCATTTGATTTACAACCTGTTGCAATTCGGCACAAGCCGTAAGGTTGAAAATTAAGATTAGGGCAAAAAATCTTTTAATCATAGTTTAAGGTTTATATCTTTAGCAAAGATATATGTTACTATGAGACCTTTACAAATACTGTTACCAATTTTTTTCGCTTTCCTTATTTTTTTTAGCTGTAACTCTAATTCTAATCCTGGATTAGAAATTGCAACAATGCCAGAACAGTATATCACAGTATTGGGAATTGCACAAGATGCGGGTTATCCTCATATAAATTGTGATAATGATTGTTGTAAATCGTTTTACGATGGTGAAGAATCTAAAAAACTCGTGTCTTGTTTAGGCTTGGTTGATTTAGAAGACAATAAAAAATACATTTTTGATGCAACACCAGATTTTACTGAACAAACACAAGAACTCAAAACTAATCATTTAGATAACGGCAACATCATCGATGGTGTATTTTTAACGCATGCACATATTGGTCATTACACAGGGCTGATGTATTTGGGATTTGAAGCTTTGGGTGGCGATAATATCCTTGTATATACCATGCCAAGAATGAAACAATATTTGCAAGAAAATGGCCCGTGGAGCCAGTTGGTTAACTATAATAATATAGCGTTGAGTTCATTGCAAAATGATTCTACGGTAACCTTAAATGCTATGTTGAAGGTTACCCCACTATTAGTTCCCCATCGAGATGAGTTTTCAGAAACTGTGGGTTATAAGATTGAAGGGCAGAATAAATCAGCATTGTTTATTCCAGATATTGATAAGTGGCACAGGTGGGAACGAAGTATAATTGAGGAAGTCAAAAAAGTGGATTATGCGTTTTTGGATGCTTCTTTTTTTAAGGATGGTGAGTTAAAAAGGGATATGAGTAAAATTCCGCACCCTTTTACAACTGAAACAACGACATTGTTTGAAAATGAAACTATAGAAACCAAGAATAAAATCTATTTTATACATTTTAATCATTCTAATCCAACAATTAAGGATTCACACCCTTTAAAGGATAGTATACAAAGTTTAGGATTTAATTTTGCGAAAGAAGGAGCAATTTATGGGCTGTAAAACCTTATATAATTCTTAATTCTGCTTCATTTTTTTTGAATATTCCGTAAATTGCAGCACTTAAAAACACATTATTTTATTAATGAAACAAATCGCACCATATAAACCAAAATACAAAATACGTATAGTGACTGCAGCATCATTATTTGATGGTCATGATGCAGCCATCAATATTATGCGAAGAATTATTCAATCTACAGGAGTTGAGGTAATTCATCTTGGTCACGACAGAAGTGTTGAAGAAGTAGTAAATACAGCAATTCAGGAAGATGCAAATGCTATTGCCTTAACATCTTATCAAGGAGGCCATAACGAGTATTTTAAGTATATGTACGATTTGCTGAAGGAAAAAGGGGCAGAGCATATTAAAATATTTGGCGGCGGCGGTGGAGTTATACTTCCAGAGGAAATCAAAGAATTAATGGACTATGGGATTACTCGTATTTATTCACCGGATGATGGTAGAGAACTAGGCCTACAAGGCATGATCAACGATTTGGTACAACAGTCCGATTTTGCAATTGGGGATACCCTTAATGGAGAAGCTGAGATGCTTTCAAGTAAAAATCCAAAGGCTATAGCACGTGTAATTTCTTCCGCAGAAAATTTTCCCGAAGTAGCAAGGCCATCACTCGAAACAATTCATAATAAGAATAAGACATCGAAAACTCCGGTATTAGGAATTACTGGAACTGGTGGAGCAGGAAAGTCTTCTTTAGTGGATGAGCTTGTTCGTCGTTTTTTATTAGATTTTCCTGAGAAAACAGTTGGATTGGTTTCTGTAGACCCTTCAAAACGCAAAACAGGAGGAGCTTTATTAGGCGATCGTATTCGTATGAATGCTATTAACTCCCCTCGCGTATATATGCGCAGTTTGGCAACTCGGCAATCTAATCTAGCTTTGTCAAAATATGTCAATGAAGCCGTTGAGGTTTTAAAAGCGGCTGAGTATGATTTAATCATTCTAGAGACCTCAGGAATAGGACAATCGGATACCGAAATTATAGAGCATAGCGATGTCTCGTTATATGTTATGACTCCAGAGTTTGGAGCTGCCACGCAATTGGAAAAAATCGATATGCTCGATTTTGCAGATTTGGTTGCCATCAATAAATTTGACAAGAGAGGATCTCTTGATGCACTACGAGATGTAAAAAAACAATACATGCGCAATAATAATCTTTGGGATACTCCTCAAGATGAGTTGCCAGTTTTTGGCACAATAGCTTCTCAGTTCAATGATCCAGGAATGAATACGCTTTATAAGGCGATTATGGATAAGTTGGTGGAAAAAGTAGGAGCGGAATTTGAATCCAGTTTTACTATTTCTGAAGAGATGAGTGAGAAAATATTCGTAATTCCACCTTCAAGAACAAGGTATTTATCTGAGATTGCAGAAAACAATCGCGCTTATGATAAAAAAGGGCTTGAACAAGTTGAAGTTGCACAAAAACTTTATGGTATTTATAAAACAATCGAATCTGTAGTTGATACGGTTCCACAATTGGATAAATTTGGAATAGATTTAAAATCTGCTGATTCGAGCGCAGTCGAGAACAAAGACTTTGTAAGCCTTCTTATTGCAGAATTTGATAGAGTAAAATTAAATCTCGACCCTTATAATTGGGAAGTAATTACAGGTTGGAGTGAAACAGTAAACAGATATAAAAATCCAATCTATTCATTTAAAGTTCGTGATAAAGAAATCAAAATAGAAACACATACCG
>Ga0316189_10001332_pt1 | contig 24614 bp, 24 predicted proteins | sample LowCovwburrow_MG_FD_204930 | JGI IMG/M metagenome (GOLD analysis project Ga0316189, IMG submission 204930) | Coastal sediment microbial communities from Maine, United States - Lowes Cove worm burrow | ecosystem: Environmental > Aquatic > Marine > Coastal > Sediment | place: USA: Maine... | reverse complement strand
GCCACCAAATAGTGCGGTGGTACCTTTATCTCCTGTTTTGGTGTAGATTTTCATTTTTCAAAGTTAAATCATTTCTCGCAAAGGCGCAAAGGCGCAAGGTTTTATGTGTTTACTTTTAATTTTTTTTTACCACGAATTCACGAATGACAAATAAAACCAAATGATTATTGAAAAGGGTTAATGATAACTCCTTGGCGTATTGAAAACTCAATAATAATCAAATCTAAATCTTTAATTAATTTTACTTGACTTTCTGACCAATTATTTTTTTCAGCAAGTTCTAAGAGATAATAATTTTGATTTTGAATTAATGTTGTTTGAAATAAATCATCAATTTTGTTTTTTTCTAAATCTTGAATAAGTTTTATGATTTCAGACTTCAAATGATTTAAATCTTTGTAAATCGTGTAAATAAAATCTGTTTTTTTATCAAAATTATTAAGTATTTTATGAAGTATAGTTATTGCTTCATTTGTCAATTGGGAATTTGTTAAGCTAACATAAAAATTGGTATCAAATTTCTTTTTGTCTTTTTGAAATTTGAGAATACCAGCAATAATAACAGGTATAATGAACCAAAGTGAATACATAATAAATCAAATCTAAGATAATCTAAACAACTTTACAATAAACACCTAAACCCTAATTTTAAAATGCTCCTTAACCTGCTCTTTTCTAAAAAAAACAAATCCCCAGAAAAACGTATCGATGGTTATGGTAACTTTTGCATGTTGCTTTATTGTTTCCCAAGCTTCTCTGATGTCTTTAGACCGATAAATGTCATCAAAAATAAAAATCGTTTCGTTGTTAGCGGTTTCTAATAAAGATTCAAAATAACTTAAAATGGCTTCTTTTTGGTGGTTTCCGTCAAAGAAAATGAGGTCGTATGTATTGTCTTTTAGCTTGTTAATTTCATTATTAAAATTTCTAGTATTAACATTAATGTTTTCTAATTTATTGTTTTTGAAATTATTTTTTGTTGACTCTGAAATATTTAAACATCCTTTTATGGTTGTGATGTTTGTAATTGGGTTTGCTAAAATAATGACTTGTGTTGTAATATCTAAAGATGAACTTAATTCTAGTATGTTTTTTGGTTTAAAGTAATTTGTAATTCTATATAAAAGTTTAGCTCTTTTAATTGTTGTTCCTGAGTTCTTTAAAAGTGTTTTTTTGTAGTTTGATATGGTTTTGTAGTCTGAATAAATGCGTTTATCATAAAAACATTTTGTTACCAAATTATAAACAAAAGGGGAGTGCACACCGTGCTGGTTAGTGGCTTTAAATAGGAATTTTATGTATTGAATTGTTTGGTACACTATTTTAGTATTCAATAAATATAACACAGAGAGTCTCTGCGAAACAATATTAATTCTCTAGTTTAGACGATAACTCAAACCAACGTTCTTCTTTAGTTTCAATAGTATCAATTATTACTTGTAATTCTTCAGATAGTTTATTGATGGCGTCTGTCGATAAGTCTGGATTTAAAAACTTAGCTTCTAATTCTTTTTTATCAAAAGACAAAGATTTTAATTTACTTTCTATATTGTTGAGTTCCTTTTCTTCATTATAAGAGAGCTTTTTAGGCTCATTTTGTTTCCAAGGTTTTTTGTTTTTTTTATTCTCGGTAGTATTCGAAATTGTGGGTTGACTGTCTTCATAAACTCTATAATCCGTGTAATTTCCAGGGAAATCTTCAACAATCCCATCGCCTTTAAATATAAAAAGATGATCGACGACTTTATCCATAAAATAGCGGTCGTGAGATACTACAATGACGCAACCAGGGAAATCTAAAAGAAAACTCTCAAGTACATTTAAAGTAACAATATCTAAATCGTTAGTTGGTTCATCAAGAATTAAAAAATTTGGATTTTGAATTAAAACCGTACACAAATACAATCGTTTACGCTCGCCACCGCTTAGTTTCTCAACAAAATCGTATTGCTTTTTCCTGCTGAATAAGAAACGTTCTAAAAGCTGTTGCGCGCTAATTTGTCGTCCTTTTTTTAACGGAATATAATCTCCAAATTCTCGAATAACATCAATAACTTTTTGGTCGGGTTTTACATGTATGCCGTTTTGTGTGTAGTAGCCAAACTTTACAGTTTCACCTTTGGTTACTTTGCCAGAATCGGGCTGGGCAGTCTGGGTTAAAATATTTAGAAAGGTTGTTTTTCCTGTACCATTTTTACCAATAATACCAGCGCGTTCTCCTTTTTGGAACATGTAGTTAAAACTATCGAGAATGGTTTTTTCTTTAAAGGCTTTCGATACTTTATGGAATTCTAGAATTTTACTACCCAAACGTTCCATATTTAGTTCGAGTTGCACTTCGTGGTCGTTTCTGCGTTGGTGCGCACGATGCTTTATGTCGGCAAAATCGTCTATTCGAGATTTCGATTTTGTAGTTCTTGCTTTGGGTTGTCGGCGTATCCAAGCTAATTCTTTTTTAAAGAGTTGTTTTGCTTTTCCTGTTTCAACGGCTTGTTGTTCAATTCTGGCATCACGTTTTTCTAAATAATACGAATAGTTGCCTTTATAACTGTATAATTTGCCTTCGTCTAATTCTATAATTTCATTGCAAACACGTTCTAAAAAATATCGGTCGTGTGTAACCATAAAAAGGGTGATATTTTCTTTGGCAAAAAAGGCTTCGAGCCATTCGATCATTTCTAAATCTAAATGGTTAGTTGGCTCATCTAAAATTAACAAATCTGGTTTGTTAATTAGTGCATTGGCTAAAGCGAGACGTTTTTTTTGTCCACCAGAAAGCGTACTTATTTTTTGACTTAAATCTTCAAGTTTTAATTTAAAGAGTATTTGTTTGTAAAGTGTTTCAAAATCCCATGCTTGGTATTGTTCCATAGCTTCAAAAGCGGCTTGATAGGCTTCAGAATCATCTGGATTTAAAAGGGCTTTTTCATAATTTGAAATTACTTTTAAAATAAGGTTGTCGCTTGCGAAAATAGTTTCTTCAATAGTTAAAGCAGCATCGAATTTGGGGTCTTGCGACAGGAATGAAACGTTTATGTCTTTTCTGAAAATAATGTTACCAGAATCCGCTTGATCATCGCCAGAAAGGATGTTTAGAATAGAAGTTTTCCCTGTTCCGTTTTTTGCGACAAATGCTATTTTTTGATCTTTATGTACACTAAAAGAAATATCTTGAAAGAGGGTTAGTTCTCCATAAGATTTCGATATGTTTTCTACTGTTAAATAATTCAAAGGCTATTTTTTCTGCAAATAACGGATAAAAAACTAAAACGACTGTTATTAGTTTTTAATAGCTTGTTTGTTAAAATATTTTAGGCTCTAGTTTATTACGGTGTTGATATTATTAGTTTTAGCCACGAATGGTACTAATATGCACAAATAAATGAGTTTATCTCATTTAAAATCCGTGAAATGATTGTCCAAAGGAATCATACGAATAGAAAAATCTTTAGATTTTTCAAAAATCTGTGAGAATCCGTGTCTAAATATTTTCGTGCTGGATGTTGAATCAACACTATTTTAAACTAGAGCCATATTTTATTAAATAAATATATCTAACACATAGAGCAACTAAAAACGGAATTAGCCCTATAGCAAATACCTGAACACCAATTAACCAATGCAATGTCATTAAACAAAGTAGAATGACCAACAGCTTTAAATATTTAATAAACCAAGGGCGTTTTTTATTTTTTAGTAGCTGAGGTAGTATAAACAAATTAAGTGCAAAAGCCCAAAGTAAATTGTAGTTTTGGTGTGTTCCTGTGTGGTCGGTAGCAAACCAAAGCAATAGAATAAATATACCTATAATACCTGTGATGCTAAATAAAGCAACATCTAGCCATTTACTTTGTGTTTCGTTTTTATGATCTTTATAAGTTATAAAAAGTATGAGTAAACCAATTACACCAAAAACGAATAACGGGCTTGATAAAAATGAATTTGATTTAACACTATTTTTTTGATTATAAAGTGTTTTACTTGCTTTCACCAAGGGTTTATCACTGTTTTTTATAGTAGCATTCTCAAAGAATTTATAAACATTCTCAGGTAAAAACATATGCTCTTCTGGTGTTGCTTTTCTATCTATAACCGAGCCTAAAGCGACATCGATACCCAAACTTCCCCAAGAATTTCTATTGAGGTTATTATGAATTAAAGTCCTAAAAGTTTCTTGTTTAAAGTCTTTTGGGGCGTTAAAAGCAATATTGTTCTTTAAAGCAATATTGGCAACATCTTTAATTTTTGTGGCACAATTATCAAAAAAGAATTCGTATAAATATGCTCTATTTTCGGGTTTGTAATTATTTACTAAAAAGGTGTAGAGTTTTTGTTTTTCTGATTGTGAAAGATTTAAGACTTGCTCTTTTATTGTTCTGTTAAAATATACATACCTCTGATAAAACTTATAAAAATCTTCTTTCCCAATTAAATAGTTCAATTTGCCTTGAGCAAATTTCAAATAAAAATTAGGAGCTTTAAAATCATATTCACCATAGCCATAAGTCACATCAATTCCATGAGTAGTGTCTTTTATTCTAAAGGCATTGTGTCCAAAAGCATCATTTAAAGACGTTCCAGGAGCAATAGTTAAGACGCTAATTTCTGATGATTCAGATAATATATTTTGTTGTGCATTTAATGCAAAGCACAAAGTCAAAAAGAGAAAAAGTATTTTTTTTTGCATAAGACTATCTATCTAAATATACTTAAATCAAGTTTTAAAGAAAACACATTAGAATATAGAGCCACACTTTGGTCGCCAATATCTGTAAAGGCATAATCTATTTGAACACCGTTATATTTAAAACCAACACCAAAACTAGGCTGAAAGCTTAATTGCTCAGTATTATCAATTTGTAATTCATTCTGAAAATTCCCCATTCCAGCACGTAGATAAACCATATCGATATACCCAAACTCAAACCCTAAAGCAGGATTAATACTGGCGAAAGATGAAGAAATAATATCGTTGTTTTCTTCAAATCTAACATTTAAATTCACCGACGTTAAAAGGGTGTAGTCAAGGTTAAAGTCTACCAATTTAGAAATACCAACTTGTAGTTTTGGTATCGTTATTTCTGTAGTTTCTGGTAATTCTTGATTTTGACCTGCAACTGCATTTTGTATTGTGGAAAATTCATCTTCGTCAATAGCCCAAGCATTAAAAGTTGTTGTGATATCGCGAGCCATAACGCCAAATCTCCATTTGTTTTTGGTTTCAAATTGAATACCGACATCAAATCCAAAACCCCAAGATGAAGCAAAATCGCCAATAATTCGTCTTATGATTTTCGCATTTATGCCATAATTAAGCCCTTGAACAGGCAGTTTTCTTGCATACGAAAAGGTTAATCCGTAATCGGCAGTCGAAAACAAGCTAATTCTGTCGTAATTAATATTACCTTGGGCATCAATTAATTGTGTGGTGTTTAAGATGTCGTCCACAGCAAAACGAATTAAGGATATACCAACAGCACTTCTATTGTCAAGTGGCATGGCAAATGCTGCATAATCGTAGTTGGCAATATTGGCAAAGTAACTAGAATGCATTAAAGCAAGCTGATTATCTTCAAGATTTAAAATGCCTGCAGGATTCCAATAGCCAGAATTCACATCGTTAGTATGTGCCGTAACTGCGTTACTCATTCCCAAAGCAGCGGCGTCAACACCAATATTCATAAACTCGTTGGAATATTTTCTAACGGTTTGACTAAATATGGCTATTGATAACAAACAAAATAATGTAGTTATATTAGCTTTCAATTACAATTTTTTACAAAGATGCATATAATTTATCATCTAATAAACTTGAAATAATAGCAGATATTGTTTTATAGTTGTTTTTCACAACAATAGTTTGTTATTTTTACATTTCTAAAATTAAATTTATGAAGCGATATATACCAAATGCATTAACTCTTTTAAATCTATTTTGTGGATGTATTGCCGTTATTTTTGCTGTTAATAATAATTTAGTTGCTGCTGCTTTATTTGTTTTTATTGGTATTTTCTTTGATTTTTTTGATGGATTTGCTGCAAGAAAGTTAAATGTACAAAGTGAATTGGGTGTACAATTAGATTCGCTAGCAGATATGGTAACTAGCGGGTTGGTTCCAGGAATTGTGATGTTTAAACTTATTGGATTAACCCAACTTACTTGGAGAGATAATTTTTATGATGGTTTCGAAACATTATTATATGAATTTACAGGAGGAGGTTTTTTGCCATTATTTGGTTTGTTTATCACGCTAGCCTCAGCCTACCGATTAGCAAAATTTAATATTGATACCGAACAACAAAGCTATTTTAAAGGCTTACCAACCCCTGCAAACGCTTTACTTATATTATCGCTGCCGTTAATTATGGAGTTTCAAAATAACGATTTAATTAATGCTATTATTTTAAACCAATGGTTTTTAATTGGCTTAACGGCTTTTAGTTGTTGGATATTAAACTCAAATATTACATTGTTCGCTTTAAAATTTAAAGATTGGAGTTTTAAAAACAATGCTACGCGCTATATTTTTATATTGCTGTGTATTGTTCTTTTACTCATATTGCATTTTGCTGCAATTCCAATAATTATTATTCTTTATATTTCTATGTCTGTTTTAGACAATTTAACATCAAAATAAAAATAAATGGCTTCAGGATTTTTTGCATTATTTGACGATATAGCAGCTTTAATGGACGATGTTGTTGTAATGAGTAAGATTAGCACTAAAAAGACAGCAGGTATTTTAGGTGATGATTTAGCTGTTAATGCTGAAAAGGCTACAGGATTTGTTTCTTCAAGAGAACTGCCTGTTTTGTGGGCTATCACCAAAGGGTCTTTTTTAAATAAACTCATTATTTTACCCATTGCTTTTTTGCTTAGTGCTTTTGTGCCCTGGGCAGTAACTTTGGCTTTAATTTTAGGAGGTATTTATTTGGCGTTTGAAGGTGCAGAAAAAATATACGAATTTTTTGTACCGCATAAACACACAAAAATTAAAGTTGATCAAGAAGTTATTTCAGGAGATGAATTTTTAAAAGCAGAAAAAAGTAAAATTAAATCCGCCATTTTTACCGATTTTATTCTATCGGTAGAAATAGTGATTATCGCTTTGGGTACGGTTTTAGATAGACCGCTTTTGTTTCAAATACTAGTAGTTTCAATTGTGGCTTTTATTGCAACTGTAGGCGTTTATGGTATTGTTGCCCTTATTGTTAGAATGGACGACTTTGGTTATAAACTTGTTAAGCTTAGTAGCAAAGAAAAAAGCATTTCAAAATTTATTGGCAATTTTTTAATAAATGCCTTGCCTATTGTTATTAAAAGTTTGTCTGTAATTGGTACCATAGCATTAATTTTAGTTGCCGGTGGAATCTTTGTTCATAACATTGAATTACTTCATCATTTTCTAGAAGAATTACCGTCTATTTTAAGAGATTTTATTTTAGGATTGTTGGTTGGTTTTGCTTCACTTCTAGTGGTTAGGGCTTTTAAGGTTGTATTTAAGCGGAAAACTACTAAAGAATAAAATTGTTTTAATTTTGTAGCTGCTATTTTAGTAATTATTGGAAGAAGTTGTTGAATGAACTGGAGGTTGTAGTAAGTGGATTAGAGTAAATAGCTTAATCATTTTGATTGGAATCTTTTTTTTTAGGAAAGCGTTTTTCTTTTTTTAAGCTTTCATTTAGCATCCATTCTATTTGACCATTTGTACTGCGGAATTCATCCGCAGCCCATTTTTCTATAGCTTTCAGCATTTCCTCATTTATACGTAATGCAAAAGCTTTTTTTTTTGCCATTTTAGTTGTTGATTTTTAGTATAAATATAATTACAAAAATGATAATTAATGATTTAAAGTGCCAGTATTTAACACAGGTGATGCTTCTTTATCTCCGCACAAAATTACCATAAGATTACTTACCATAGCAGCTTTTCGTTCATCATCTAATTCTACAATATTTTTCTTTCCTAATTCTTCTAGAGCCATTTCTACCATGCTTACAGCTCCTTCAACAATTTTATGTCTAGCAGCTACTATAGCTGTTGCTTGCTGTCTTTTTAGCATAGCGTTTGCAATTTCTTGTGCATAAGCTAAATAGCCAATTCGCGCTTCTAATACTTCAATGCCAGCAATAGATAGACGCTCGTCTATTTCTTTTTCTAATGCTTCGCTTACTTCGTTAACACTGGAGCGTAAGGTAATATCTTCGGTATGTCCTTCATCTGCAAAATTATCATAGGGATACATGCTTGCTAATTTTCTAACTGCAGCGTCTGTTTGTACACGGACAAAGTTCTCATAATTATCGACATCAAAAGCAGCTTTATAGGTGTCTAGAACTCTCCATACAAGAATGGTACTTATCATAATAGGATTTCCTAATTTGTCGTTCACTTTTAAGCGCTCACTGTCAAAATTACTTGCTCGTAAAGATATTTTCTTTTTAGTATAAAAAGGGTTTACCCAATAGAATCCATTCTTTTTTATAGAACCAATATATTTTCCAAAAAGAAGTAAAACTCTAGAGTTATTTGGCTGTACCATTATAAAACCTGGTGCTATAAATAGTAGTGAAATGATACTAATAATAGCATATTCGGGTTCTTTTTTAATGAATACTATAGCTATACTTCCTATAAATAGTATTAAAAAAATTAATAGCATTAAGTAGCCATTTGCTGGAGTCATTATTTTTTCTTCTTTCATGATTTGTAATTTAAAATGATATTATATTGATATCATAAAGATATTGATTAATTTTAATTAAGCAATAAAAAAATCAGAAATATTTATAAAAGGGAACAGTAATGAATAATAGACTTGATTGAATAGGGTGATTCTTGAATGAGTGAGATTTGGATAAGAACTTTATTATTTGATATGGGAATCCAAAAAAAGAAAATGAATAATTTTAGTAGACTTCTAGCTTGCTTAGGAATGACAACACATAGAAACAACATAGAAATTTATAAATGAATAATCAAACAAACTTTAGGCTTTAATCACGAATCTTCTTTTTTCGTAACTCGAAGTTTTGACCTAAATACACTTTCCGCACCATTTCGTCTGCAGCTAATTCTTCAGGTTTTCCAGCTTTTAAAATACCGCCTTCAAACATTAAATAGGTTCTGTCTGTAATAGCTAAGGTTTCTTGTACGTTATGATCGGTAATTAAAATACCAATATTCTTTTTGGTGAGCTGTGCGACAATACGCTGGATATCTTCAACAGCCACAGGGTCTACACCAGCAAAAGGTTCGTCTAATAAAATAAAACTTGGATCGGTTGCTAGAGCACGAGCAATTTCGGTACGCCTACGCTCACCACCAGATAATAAATCGCCTCGGTTTTTACGAATATGACCTAAACCAAATTCTTCAATAAGCGATTCCATTTTATCGTGTTGTTGTTTTTTACTAAGCTTAGTGAGTTGTAACACGCTTAAAATATTATCTTCAATACTTAGTTTTCTGAAAACCGAAGCTTCTTGAGCTAAATATCCAATACCATTTTGCGCACGTTTGTACATGGGGTATTTCGTGATTTCAGTATTATCTAAAAATATGTGTCCGCCATTAGGTTTTATTAAACCAACAATCATGTAAAAAGATGTTGTTTTACCAGCACCATTAGGACCTAATAAACCCACAATTTCACCTTGATTTACTTCAAGAGAAACATCTTTCACTACTTTTCGTCCGCTATAGGACTTCATTAAATTTTCGGCTCTTAAAATCATAAGTTATATACTGAACGCTAAAAATAGTAAAATCATATAGACTATTATAGCTTAAATGAGATTTATGTTTTGTTTAACTGTTTTGCTCTAAGGCATCCCAAAATTCGTATGCGCGTCTCAAATGCGGAATAACAATAGTGCCTCCAATTAAATTGGCAATACTTAAAGTTTCAAGAACTTGTGCTTTAGGAATGCCTTCTTTATAACAGGTTTCAAGATGATATTTTACACAATCGTCACAGCGTAAAACCATAGAGGCTACCAACCCTAAAAGCTCTTTTGTTTTAACATCTAAGGCGCCTTCTGCAAAAGCGTTGGTATCTAAATTAAAAATACGTTTGATTATTTTATTATTCTCTGCTAGAATTTTATCGTTCATTTTAGAACGATAATCATTGAATTCATTAACAATATCAGCCATTTTTTTTTGCTTTACGTTCTTTTTTTTCTTGATTTCTAATCACAACTTTAGAAATATAAATACTTACTTGGTATAATATTATAATTGGTATGGCTACTATAACCTGACTTGTAATATCTGGCGGTGTAATAATTGCTGAAAGAATCAACACAATAACTAAAGCATACTTTCTGTATTTTCTTAATATTTCCGGGGTTACTAACCCTATTTTAGTTAAAAAATAGATAATAATTGGTAGTTCGAAAATTATACCTGCAGCCAATGAAGAAATGCGGACTAATCCTATATAAGAACTAATATCAATTTGATTATCAACTACATCTGAAATGCTGTAATTTGCTAAAAAGTTTAGTGATAATGGTGTTACAACATAATAGCCAAATAATACACCAATGAAAAATAAAAGTGATGATATTATTATAAAACCTCTTGAATGTTTGCGCTCGTCTTCATGTAAGCCTGGACTGATAAATTTCCATAATTGATAAATAACATAAGGAAACGAAATGATGAAACCACCTAAAATAGCTGTCCAAATATCAGCTTGAAATTGTCCTGCCATGGTTCGGCTCTGTATTATCATTGGCATTTCTTCAGCACAAAACGTAGTCTCAACATTTATAAAATTTGCTCCCTTACATAGAAGTCTATAAGTAGGGAACGTTTGCATTTTTAAAGGCGCAAAAATGATACTTTCAAATACATATCGACTAAAAATAAAAAGTAAAGTTCCAACTATTACAACAGCAAGTACAATTCTTATTAAATGCCACCGTAATTCTTCGAGGTGATCTAAAAAAGACATCTCATTAATTTCTTTTTTTGCCATTATATAATACCCTCTTTAATTAGATCATGTAAATGTACAACACCTGCATATTTGCCGTTTTCTTCAACAAGTAATTGAGAAATATCATTAGTTTCCATAATTTCTAAAGCATCAACTGCCATAGCAAGATTGTTTATCCGTTTTGGATTAGCTCCCATAATATCTTTAGCCGTTAATTTTGAAAAGTCATCGACTTTGGTAAGCATTCTACGCAAATCGCCATCGGTTATGATGCCTATAATTTTTTCGTCCTCAACGACTGCTGTTACGCCTAGCATTTTTTCGGTAATTTCTACAATCACTTCTTTTATACTATGATTTGGACCAACTTTAGGTTTTTCATTTACCGATGAAATATCATGTACTCTTAAATATAATTTTTTGCCCAATGCACCTCCTGGGTGATATTTAGCAAAATCGTTACTAGAAAAACCACGCAACTCTAAGAGGCAAATAGCGAGTGCATCACCAATTACCAATTGTGCAGTAGTACTGGTTGTTGGTGCTAAATTATTTGGACATGCTTCCTGCTCAACAAAGGTATTTAAAACAAAGTCAGCATGTTGTCCTAAAAATGAATCTTTATTGCCTGTAATCGCAATCATTTTATTTTTTGCACTTTTTATTAGAGGGACTAAAACTTTAATTTCTGGTGTGTTTCCACTTTTCGAAATACAAATAACCACATCGTCTTTAAGAATTAGTCCTAAATCACCATGAATAGCATCGGCAGCATGCATAAAAACGGCAGGTGTTCCAGTAGAATTTAGTGTCGCAACAATTTTGTTAGCTATAATGGCACTTTTACCAATTCCTGTAATAATCACACGTCCTTTAGAGTTATAAATAAGGTTTACAGCATGCGCAAAATCATCAGTTATTAGATTGGCTAAATTTGAAATGGCTCTGCTTTCCATTTCAATAGTTTGTTTCGCCGTATTAATAATAGAATTTTCGTCTTTCAAAATTTATTGTTTTTTTTGGTTGATGCTTTAAAGATTTTGTTATCTTTAAATGTTAATCAATATTGAATTTTTATTGTAAATTCGAATTACGTTACAAAACTAACGAAAAAAAACATGAGGGTTCTCTAAATACATCGCTAAATTAATGAATAGTATACTTTGGATTGGTGTATTCTTAATCGTGTAAATTAATTTTTTATTTAATCAATGTTAACAACAAAAAGTGACATTCATTCTGCACTAAAAAAATATTTTGGATTTAACAAATTCAAAGGGTTGCAAGAAGGTGTAGTAGAAAGTATCCTATCTAAAAAGCACACATTTGTAATTATGCCAACAGGAGGCGGAAAGTCTCTTTGTTACCAACTACCTGCTCTAATGCAGGAAGGTACAGCCATTGTAGTATCGCCTTTAATTGCCTTAATGAAAAATCAGGTAGATGCTATTAGAGGTCTTTCAAACGAAGAAGGCGTGGCGCACGTATTGAATTCTTCGTTAAATAAAACGGAAGTAAAACGCGTAAAAGAAGATATTGTTAATGGTATTACCAAGTTACTTTATGTGGCCCCAGAATCGTTAACCAAAGAAGAAAACGTTGAGTTTTTACGATCCGTAACAGTGTCATTCATGGCTGTAGATGAGGCTCATTGTATTAGTGAATGGGGACATGATTTTAGGCCAGAATACAGGAATTTGCGTCATATTATTGGACGTATAGGTGACAACATTCCTATTATAGGCTTAACCGCTACGGCAACACCAAAGGTGCAAGAAGATATTATAAAAAACTTGGGTATTACCGGTGCTACAACTTTTAAAGCATCATTTAATAGGCCTAATTTATATTACGAGGTACGTCCGAAAACAAAAAATGTTGATGTTGATATTATTAGATTTATTAAACAAAATGAAGGTAAATCGGGTATTGTTTACTGTTTAAGCAGAAAACGTGTCGAAGAGCTAGCACAAGTTTTGCAAGTAAATGGCATTAAGGCAGTGCCATATCACGCTGGTTTAGACGCCAAAACAAGGTCGAGTCATCAAGACAAGTTTCTTATGGAAGATGTCGATGTGGTTGTAGCAACAATTGCCTTTGGAATGGGTATCGATAAGCCAGATGTACGCTTTGTAATTCACCACGATATTCCTAAAAGTATAGAAAGTTATTATCAAGAAACAGGACGCGCAGGACGCGATGGAGGTGAAGGGCATTGTTTAGCATATTATGCTTATAAAGATATTGAAAAGCTTGAAAAATTCATGTCTGGTAAGCCTGTAGCCGAACAAGAAATTGGTCAAGCATTATTGCAAGAGGTTGTCGCTTTTTCGGAAACATCAATATCTCGCAGAAAATTCATTTTGCATTATTTTGGAGAAGAGTTTGATAACAAAACGGGCGAAGGTGGGAATATGGATGATAATGTTCGTAACCCCAAAAAGCAAAAAGAGGCTAAAGATGATGCAAAGTTACTTTTAGAAACCATTAATAACACCAACGAAAAATATAAGTCTAAAGATTTAGTAAATGTCATTACGGGTAAAGAAAATGCTCTAATAAACTCGCATAAAACTAACGAACTACCCTTTTTTGGTAAAGGTAAAGTCCATAACAATAAATATTGGATGGCATTATTAAGGCAAGTTCTAGTTGCTGGTTATCTTAAAAAAGATATAGAAACCTATGGTGTTATAAAATTAACAGATTCTGGTAGAACTTTTATAAAAGAACCAGTATCTTTTATGATGACTGAAGACCATATTTTTGAAGGTGAACAAGAAGATGGATCAATAATTACTGCAGCAAAAGGGGGAGGCGCTGTTGCCGATCATGTTTTAATGGGCATGCTTAAAGACATACGTAAAAAAAATGCTAAAAAATTGGGTGTTCCACCATTTGTAATCTTTCAAGACCCATCGTTAGAAGATATGGCTCTTAAGTATCCAATATCAATGACAGAGCTTAGTAACGTACATGGTGTAGGTGACGGAAAAGCCAAAAAATATGGTAAAGATTTTATCGATCTTATTTCAAAATATGTAGAAGAAAACGATATTATTCGTCCAGACGATTTGGTCGTTAAATCTACAGGAAGTAACTCTGCAAATAAGTTATATATTATTCAAAATGTTGATAGAAAATTACCTTTAGATGATATTGCATCGTCTAAAAAAATGTCTATGGATGACTTTATAAAAGAAATGGAAGTCATTGTGTATTCTGGTACTAAACTCAATATTAATTATTGGATTGATGAAATTTTAGACGAAGACCAACAAGAAGAAATACACGAATATTTTATGGAATCTGAGTCTGATAGTATTGATGATGCTATTGAAGAATTTGATGGTGATTACGATGATGAAGAGTTGCGTTTATACCGTATTAAGTTTATTAGTGAGGTGGCTAATTAGTAATTTTAGTCCTTAGTCTTCAGTCCAATAAAACTTTATACTTCTAACTTACTTTCCTATCTTTGCTCTTTCTTAAAAAAAATAGAACAATGCAAGACGGATTATACGCAAAATTCAATACAACAAAAGGAGAAATTCTTGTTGCTTTAGAATACAAAAAAACGCCAGGAACAGTAGGTAACTTTGTTGCTTTGGCAGAAGGGAATTTAGAAAACTCAGTAAAACCACAAGGTACACCGTATTATAATGGTTTAAAATTTCATAGAGTTATTCCAGATTTTATGGTTCAAGGCGGATGCCCACAAGGATCAGGTTCTGGAAACCCAGGTTATCAATTTGATGATGAGTTTCATCCAGAGTTAAAACACGATGGTCCAGGTGTTTTATCTATGGCAAATGCTGGCCCAGGCACTAACGGCAGTCAGTTTTTTATAACACATATTGAAACAGCTTGGTTAGATAATAAACATACTGTTTTTGGTAAAGTTGAGCATGGTCAAGAAGTTGTTGATGCCATTGCACAAGGCGATGTTATTGAAAGTTTAGAGATTGTAAGAGTTGGTACCGATGCCGAAGCTTATAATGCTGTTGAGGCTTTTAGAACATTTGAAGGCTCAAGAGAAAAAAGATTGGTAGAAGCTAAAGCTTTAGCAGATGCAGAGTTAGATAAAATTGCTACAGGTTTTAATAAAACCGATAGCGGATTACGTTACCAAATTATTCAAGAAGGTAAAGGCGCAAAAGCAGAAAAAGGTAAAACTGTAGCTGTGCATTACAAAGGACAATTAGCCGATGGGACTGTCTTTGACTCCTCATACAAACGCAACCAACCACTTGAGTTTCCAGTAGGAGTAGGGCAAGTTATTGCTGGTTGGGACGAAGGTATTTGTTTATTAAATGTTGGTGACAAAGCACGTTTAGTTATTCCTAGCGATTTAGGCTACGGTAGCGCAGGAGCAGGAGGCGTAATTCCACCAGACGCTACATTAATTTTCGATGTTGAATTAATGGACGTAAAATAAAAATAGTCTTTTTTACTATTAATAGCACTTCTTTTTGGGGTGCTTTTTTTATATTTATACATGACAAATTTAGAGCTTCAAAAATTAAAATATCCAATGGGTAAATTCGATTGCCCAAATAATATTTCAAAATCACATATTGAAAATTGGATTTCTATTTTAGAACATTTACCTAAGCGCTTAGAAAATCTTGTAAAAGCTTTGTCTGACACACAATTAGATACAGTTTATAGACCAGGTGGTTGGACAATTAGGCAAGTAGTACATCATCTGTCCGATAGCCATCACCATAGTTATACGCGTTTTAAATGGACTTTAACAGAAGATAAACCTGTTATAAAACCGTATTACGAAGATCGTTGGGCAGAGCTTGTAGATTCTAAATCTGCACCCATCGAAATGTCTCTTAATCATTTAAAAGCCATACATTCTAAGCTGGTGTATTTATTAAAATCTTTATCTGATGATGATTTAAACAAGTGTTTTATTCACCCAGAAACTAATACAGAAGTTCCTTTAAAGAAAAACATAGGCATTTATGCATGGCATAGCAACCATCATTATGCGCATATTGAAAATTTACTTAAAAGGAATAATTGGATGTAACTTTTTATGATTAGACCATTTTATATAAAAGATACTAAAGCACTTTTAGATATTTATAATTATTATGTATTGAATACAACCGTGACGTTCGATATTGAACCATTGTCTATTCAAGTATTTAGGGATAAATTGAATGCTATAAATGCTGAATACCCCTTTATAGTTTATGAAGAAAATGATAAGATTTTAGGATACGCTTACGGAAGTAGATTTAGACCAAAACCAGCTTATAATTATGTAGTTGAATCTACAGTCTATGTAAAGCATGATTCACACGGAAAACAAATTGGAACTAAACTATATGCTGAATTATTAAAATTACTAAAAGAAACCAACTTACATACCGTTTTAGGAGTGCTTACCATACCTAATGAAGCGAGTATAAAACTTCACGAAAGGTTTGGTTTTGAGCAAGTTGCTAATTTAAAAGAAGTTGGATTAAAATTTGGTGAATGGCAAAATGTGGGTATTTGGCAATTAAAACTTTAAAAAACCACAAGGCCTTTCCTTTGCGTAGGATTTAGGATGGGGTTTTCCACTTAATATTACAACCAATACTCGGTTTTTGTAACTGCGTGTTTTCTTTATTATCAAGCAAACAATCTAAGGCATGTATTAAATCTTTTCCAGTAACTGGGTGTCCGTTTCCTGGTCGCGAATCGTCTAATTGCCCTCTGTAATTTAATTTTAAATCTGCATCAAACACATAAATATCAGGTGTGCAAGCCGCATCATAAGCTTTTGCAATATCTTGAGTTTCATCATATAAATACGGAAATGGATACCCTTCAGTTTTCGCATGAGTCTTCATTTTTTCTGGAGAATCTTGCGGGTAGTTAATCACATCGTTACTTGAAATGGCAACAAAGGACACGCCTTTTTCCGCGTAAGCGTTTGCTATGGAAACAATTTCAGGGTTTATATGAATTACAAACGGGCAATGATTACAGATAAACATAATGACGGTTGCTTTTCCTCCTTTTAAATCTTGAAGTGATAATATATTATTAGAAACGGTGTCTAATAAATTAAAATCTGGAGCTATGGTTCCTAACAGAAGCATATTAGAAGGTGTTTGTGCCATAATTTTTAGTTTATTCAAAGTTCGGTAAAATTTGTATTTTTAAAAAATGAACGATACAATAACTTTTGATGATTTTACGAAAGTTGATTTACGAGTTGGAACCATTACCGAAGTAAACGATTTTCCTGAAGCACGACATCCAGCTTATCAACTTACCATAGATTTTGGAGATTTAGGTATAAAAAAATCTTCGGCACAAATAACAGCCTTATATTCTAAAAAAGATTTACTAAACAGACAAATTGTTGCTGTTGTTAATTTTCCTAAAAAGCAAATCGCTAATTTTATGAGTGAGTGTTTAGTTTTAGGAGCTGTAAATGCTAAAGATATTATGCTTTTAAGTCCAGAAAATAGCGTTAAAAATGGGACCCCAGTTTCTTAGTTTATGCAGCAACTCGACAATGTTCAAATAAATTTTGACACCAATGCACTTTGGGTTTTAAATATCGCACTAGCATTAGTTATGTTTGGTGTTGCGTTAGGAATTTCAATATCCGATTTTAAAAATTTAATCAAGCAACCAAAGCCTGTTTTAATTGGTATATTATCACAATTTGTTCTGTTGCCTTTTGTTACGTTTGTATTTATACTTCTTGTAAAGCCACAACCTAGTATTGCTTTAGGAATGATAATAGTTGCTGCTTGTCCAGGCGGAAATATTTCAAATTTTATGACGCACTTAGCAAAAGGGAACACAGCTTTATCGGTAAGTTTAACCGCATGTGCTACGTTTTTAGCAATGGTTATAACACCTTTTAATTTTCAGTTTTATGGAAATTTATATCAGCCAACAGCCGAAATTTTAAAAAACATACAGTTAGAACCTTTTGAGCTGGTAAAACTCGTTATTCTTATCCTTGGTATTCCATTAATTTTAGGCATGTTACTAAGATTAAAAAATGAAATGTTAGCCAATAAACTCGCTAAGATTTTAAAACCTTTATCAATTGTTATATTTATAGCCATAGTGATTTTAGCTTTTTCTAAAAACGTTGAGGTTTTTAACAATTATATTCATCACGTATTATTAATAGGAATAAGCCATAATATATTAGCGATTACTATAGGGTTTTTGGTTGCTCGAATGTTTAAATTATCGTTTAAAAATCAAAAGACATTAGCCATAGAAACTGGAATTCAAAATTCTGGATTAGGATTATTGCTCATTTTTACGTTTTTTGATGGGATAGGAGGAATGGCAATTCTAGCAGCATTCTGGGGTATTTGGCATATTATTTCGGGCTTGTTATTAGCGTGGTTTTGGTCCAATAAAAAAGAGATTTAATATTTTGAAATTTATTTGGTTACATAGTGTAAGATTATATTTAAGTGTTGGCATGTTTTTCTATTTCAGAAAAATAAAAATCCATAATGCTAAGAATATCCCTAAAGACAAGCCTGTTTTATTGTTGTGTAACCATCAAAATGCGTTATTAGATGCTTTGTTAATAGCGACTAAATGTGGCAGATTTTCATATTTTTTAACCCGAGCAGCAGTTTTTAAAAAGTCTTTAGTAAGTAAAATATTGAATAGTTTGCAAATGCTTCCTGTTTATAGAATTCGTGATGGTTGGAGTAATATATCTAATAATAATGCCATTTTTGTAACCTGTTCTGAATTGTTAAAAGCAGGGGAAATAGTAACCATTTTCCCCGAAGGAAGCCATAATTTAAAACGTACAGTAAGACCTTTGAGTAAAGGCTTTACAAGAATTGTTTTTGATACTTTAGAAAAGTATCCCGAAATAGATTTGCAATTAATTCCTGTGGGTTTAAATTTTGAAAAAGCTGAAGCATTCCCAGATAGCACAGCCCTGTTTTTTGGAGTGCCTATACTTGCTAAAAGTTTTGTTTCGGAAAACAGGAACGAAGATGTGGTAAAATTGAAAACTAAAATTCAATCTGAAATATCTAAATTAACGACGCATATTCCTTTAGATAATTATGACGAAACACTAAAAAAATTAAATAATTTGCAGGTCGATTATTTAAACCCCAATGTAGTAAATAATTGTATTACTAATAATTTTGAAAATGGCGAGACAAGTAGAAAACCAAACCTAAAAAAAATTAGATTATTTTTTAAATTTTTACTGATTATAAATCTCCTTTTACCTTATTTACTATGGAAGTTTATTATGCAACCTAAAATAGATGAGGTAGAATTTATATCTACTTTCAGATTTGCCTTTGCTATTGTTGTAGTCCCTATTTATCTTTTAATTTTTGGTTTTTTACTAGTGTCTTTATTTAGTTTTAAAATAGCTGTTATTTATATAGCATCAGTTTTAATAATTTCACTTTTTGCCGTAAAATTATAAGGCTTCCCTAAAGAAAATAGCATTCATTAATAATTTATTTGTGCCATACCAAAACGCTCTAAAGTTAGTGTTATCTGTAAATGCGACCACTTTGCCTTTTCCTAACTTTTTTATTTGAACAGGAACAGATTCTGATAAAGCTTTCAAGTTTGGTTTAGAAATATAACCGCTTAAAAGTGGGCTTTTAGTGTATTGAATTGGGTTGTTGTAACTTAAAGAATCTGCTTTTATAAAAACGGTGGTGTTTCTAAATAATGCTAATTTGTTATTTTTATAACCAAAATTTATGGGGTGCGATCGGTCTAGTTTTGCTTCGAAAATAGCACCACCAATAGTTTGTGCGCCTTTGAAATCACTTTTTTCTTCGAAGCTTATATTTTTAGCAAGAACCTTTGTTTTTTCAAAATCTAATTTAATAAAATCTTTTTCTTTAAGCCATCTTACAGTATTTCTGTAACCAATAATGGTGCCTCCATTTTTTGCCCAGGCTTTTAGTTTTTTAGTGTCCGATTCACTTAAAGACTTCATATTTGGGATAATAATAGTGTTGTATCTATTTAAATCTGCGCGGTTAATGGTTTTAGTATCTAATTTTGTTGCTGTAATATTATAACGTGTATCAAATAAATGCCAAATTTCTCCAGCATCATAAGATGTAATACCATCGCCAACTAATAACGCTATTTCTGGTTTTTCTAAGATTTTAAAATTTCTGCTACCTAAATCTATACCTTCTGTTAATCCCGTATTTACAGCATCAATTTGTATGTGGCTTTCTTCAGCTATTTTGCTTAAATAGGCATATAAATCTGCTTTATTTAATTTTTGATTTTGAACAGGAATTAAAAGCGTTCCGTAATCATAATCTTTATTATTCATACTAAAACGTTTTAGGGCAACTTTAGTACGAATATCTTTGTTTAATAGTTGATTGAGGAGTTTTGGCGCATAATATTCATGCCATTCCATTAAGTATGCATAGCTACTTAATTTGGATACATTTCCTTTTTTTTGCTGTAAATTTGCTACTTGTTCTCCTAAATGATTTGTTGAAACACCTTCGACATAATCGATATTAAATGCTAAAGGAAAAGACCATGCAGAAATATCGTAAAACAAACTATCTTGAAACGAGGTGCGTTTTTCAAACATAGCATTTATTAGGCGTGTGTTTTTCTGATTTTTAGGAATAATATAGCTGTATCCTTTCTTAAAGCGTTTTCCGTTTACAGTAAAATCTTGTTTTATGTTGTGGAATTTAATTTTATGGCGATTTAATATCTCAGCTAAATGGTAGGTTTTGGCGGCATCTTTGTCATCACCAAAAACAATGGCTTTAGTTGCTTGTTTTGCACCTTCTTGTCGCGCATTTTTATAAAAATCGTGTTGATATTTTAAAATGGTTTCGCGCATATTTTTAGCTGCCTTTATAGTAGATAATGCGGTAGTAAGTTGATTTCTGATGGTAAACGGAAAGGTTAAAATACCATTTTCGCTTTCTTGCACGTGTCCTCTTGAGCTTGCCTGCTCGAATAAAATACCAATCCCTCCATTTATATCTGGAAATGTAGAGCCTTTACCATAGTAAAAGTCGTCGAAACTTTCTTCGGTAAAATATAATGAGCCAATTTTATTTAATGCTTCTGCATGAAAATCACCAATATTTTTAGTTAATTCTTGATTCAATTTAGGTGTTAAAGGATGTGTTCTTGATGGAATGCCAGGTTGAAAGAAAAAGGTAGTATTAGTACCCATTTCATGATGATCGGTTAAAATGTTTGGCAACCATTTATGAAATGTTTCAATTCTAGCTCTAGATTCTGGTAACTGTACGGGTAACCAATCACGATTCATATCAAACCAATAATGATTTGTTCTTCCGCCAGGCCAAACCTCACTATATTCTCTATCGTTTGGGTCTGGATTTAAGTTTATATTTTTATTAGTATTTGCCCAATATGCAAAACGTTGTAACCCATCTGGATTTAAAGAAGGATCAAATAAAATCACGATATTTTCTAATAATTCATTTATATATGTACCTTCTGCGGCAGCTAAATAATAAGCTGCTAATAAGCTTGCATTCGAGCCACTTGGTTCGTTGCCATGAATTGAAAACCCTTGATAAACCACTACTGGCATATCTTTTAAATTTCCAGAGGCATTGTTTGTTGCATCAATATGTTTTTTACGAATAGCATCAATATTTTGATGATTTTTAGGAGAAGTAATGCTTAGCAATAATAAGGGTCTGTCCTCAAAAGTTTCGCCTCTATCTTCAATTGTTATTCTGTCTGATGCTTTAGCAAGTGCATACATATATTGCACAAGTTTATCGTGTGTTATGTGCCATTCTCCAACGTCATGTCCAATAACACTTTCTGGAGTTGGTATCTTTTGGTTATAATTGATGTCTTGCGGAAGATAATAAGATAGGTCTGTATTGTTTTGAGAAGTAGCTATTAAAGATGATAAAAAACAAATTATTAAAAGTCTATTCATTATGAGTGAGTTAAGTTATAAATAGGCTCTAGTTTATTACGGTGTTGATATTATTAGTTTTAGCCACGAATGGTACTAATATGCACAAATAAATGAGTTTATCTCATTTAAAATCCGTGAAATGATTGTCCAAAGGAATCATACGAATAGAAAAATCTAAAGATTTTCAAAAATCTGTGAGAATCCGTGTAATCCATGTCTAAACATTTTCGTACTGGATGTTGAATCAACACTATTTTAAACTAGAGCCTATAAATATAAAAAACCGCTACATATACATGTAACGGTTTTTGTGAATTTTAAAAATGATGTTTATATGTCTTCAAAGTCTATGTCTGTAAAGCTTTCAGGAGTTTTTAGTACATCTTCAGTGACGCGTGGTTCATCATCATTATATTCTTTTTTAAAATCTTTTTGATGACGTTCGCTAATAACTTCGTCACCTTTTTCTTTAATAATATAATCAGTCATTTCTGCTAGAATATCTTTAAATTCTGCAAAATCTTCTTTGTAAATATATATTTTGTGTTTTTTATAATGGTATGAGCCATCATCATTAGTAAACTTTTTACTCTCAGTAATGGTAAGATAATAATCTTCTGCTTTTGTTGCTCTTACATCAAAAAAATAGGTGCGCCTTCCAGCTCTTAGTACTTTAGAAAAAATCTCCTCTTTCTCCATCATATCATTATTATTCATAGTTATTTAGGAATTTGTTGAATTGTCTATTATTTGTATCAAAAATCTAAAAAAATCGCATATTAACCAACAAATATTGAATTTTCTTTTTTAAATGTGAATATTTGTTACGCTTAATCGAATAATAAAATGGTGTATCTATTTAAATTTCAGGTGGGTTAATGTTATATTGAGTCTGTTTCGCTTGATTGTTTTAAATACAAATCTTTGTAATACCCTTCTAGATTAATTAGTGAGTCGTGATTCCCTTTTTGTACAATTTTGCCATTTTCTAATACAATGATTTTATCGGCATTTTTAGCAGAAGAGATTCTGTGACTTACAATAATAGTTGTTTTTCCTTTTGATAATTTGTTTATGTTTTTAAGGATTTTCTCTTCAGTTTCAGTATCAACTGCCGACAAACAATCATCAAACAATAAAATTTTAGGCGACTTAATAATGGCTCGCGCTATAGATACACGCTGTTTTTGTCCGCCAGAAAGTGTAATACCTCGTTCGCCTAAAACCGTATTGTAGCCTTCATTAAATTTTATGATGTTTTTGTGTACTTGCGCATTTTTTGCTGCTTCAATAACATCGTCATCAGTGGCTTCTTCTTTGCCAAACCTTATGTTGTTTTTAATTGAATCTGAAAACAAAAAGGCATCTTGCGGCACATAACCAATGCTGTTTCTTAGATCATCGAGGTTGAGCTGCGTTATTTCTGTATTGTTTATAGTGATCGAGCCCGCATCGATATCATAAAGCCTTCCAATTAAATCTAAAGTAGTAGATTTTCCCGAACCTGTTTTTCCTAAAATAGCGAGTGTTTCCCCTTCTTTAATACTAAAACTTACACTTTTTAATGCTTGAATATTGGTGTCATCATAAGTAAAAGACACCTTGTTAAAGGTAATATCTCCAGTAATTTCGGTGTGATTATTTACTGTGTTTTTTATTTCGGGTTCAATCTTTAAAAACTCATTAATACGTTTTTGAGATGCTTCAGCTTGTTGCACAATAGAGGTTACCCAACCCACAGTAGCAACTGGCCATGTGAGCATATTTACGTAAATAATAAATTCTGCAATAGTGCCTAAGCTTTCAATTTCTCCATTTATATATTGCATCCCGCCAATGTAAATGACCAATAAATTACTCGCACCAATAAGTAAAATCATCATGGGGAAAAACAAGGCTTGCACTTTGGCTAAACTAATTTGTTTTTCTTTGCTAGTAGCCGAAAGGGTTTCGAAATTTGTAGCTGTTAAAGGCTCAATTCCATAAGCTTTTATAACAGATATACCACTAAATGATTCTTGTGTATAGGTTGAGAGTTTCGATAAATATTCTTGAACTATGGTACTGCGTTTGTGTATTTCTCTGCTTAGTTTGTATATTATAATGGAGAGTATGGGTAATGGCGCAATGGTGTAAAATGCCAATTTTGGTGCTTCACTAAACATATAAATTAAAACAATTATAAAAAGTGTAATGGTATTAACGCTGTACATTAATGCAGGTCCAGCATACATGCGTACACGACCAACATCTTCACTTATGCGATTCATTAAATCGCCTGTTCTATTTTTTTTATAGAAGTTTAATGAGAGTTTTTGGTACTGAGCATAAATTTCATTTTTTAAATCGTATTCAATATAACGCGACACATTTATTATGGTTTGCCGCATAAAAAAAGTAAGTATTCCAGCAGTTATTGCAGCACCAATAATATAAAGTATAGCTTCAGTTAATTCTGTTTTAAAAACATCTTTGGTGATAATGTTCTCTGAATATTTTTCAATGGTAACAAAAATTTCTTTTATATAACGCGGTGTAAAAAGTAAAAAGATTCTTGCTACAACAGTAATGAGGCTACCAATTAAAAGGTGTGTTTTATATTTTAAAAAGTATTTGTTTAAATGCTGAAGTTCCTTCATTTATAAATGTAATATGAAGAAGCAAAGATAATAGATTAAAACTATTAATTGATTTTTACTTTATAAGTAGAACTGTTAAAAATAGCCTAAAT